>Ga0097683_1003348_pt1 | contig 12383 bp, 13 predicted proteins | sample ThiBio_1000_plan_2_FD_72846 | JGI IMG/M metagenome (GOLD analysis project Ga0097683, IMG submission 72846) | Wastewater bioreactor microbial communities from Cape Town, South Africa - Thiocy_cont_1000_plan - 1398105538256 (version 2) (version 2) ...
CCGGATGAACTGAAGGAGCTGAACGCATCAGTATCCAGTATTCAAATCCAAGGCAAGCGTTTGCCGGATGGGGTACTCGCACTCTCGGGTGTGGAAGCGCCGCCGAAATCCTGAGTTCAGAATTCTTCTTGTATCCGCGTAGCGTGAACGATCAGCCTCGCTATTTCAAGTACCTCAACAGGGCAACCACACACATCGAGGGAGAGCCATGAAAACCTTATTGTTCGGTCTATTTCTATCAATGCTGATGACGCAATCGTCCTACGCGCAGCAATCGCCAGCCCCACCAACAGAGACGATTAAGACTGCCGCAAGTCATACACCCGAACAACAAGAAGTCATCGACCTCTCAAACATGAAGTGGGATTGGATGGCAGACAAAAAGGTCGATTCCTTAGAGACACTATTTGATGACAAAGCCATGTTCACTCACATGGGTGGGACCTGGGGAAAAACCCAAGAACTAGCTACCATTAAGAGCGGTAGCATCTGGTACAAGAAGGCTTTCGTTTACGCAGTTGACGCTCGCATATTTGGTAACACAGCCATCCTGCTAGAGGACATTGATTTGCAGGCAGTAGTCGGTGCGCACGAAGTCACAAATCCCTTCATGGTGACTGAGGTTTATAGCAAGGAAAACGGCAAGTGGAAGCTTGTCCAACTCACGTTCTCGCATCTGCTCAGGCCGGTCAAAGTGGATAGCAATAAGAATTAGCCACGAACATCCGAAAGATGGAGGGGGGCAGGATGATGAGACGAATAGATTTCTTGTCGATGATTGCCTTCGTGGCGGTTTGCTTTCTGTCTGGGGCCGCTTGGTCGCAACAACGGCCAGCGAAAGGCCAGGGGCTGCGCGCGGAGAAGAAGATTCTGATCGTTTATCTGTCTCGAACGAACAACACCAAGGCCGTCGCGGACATCATCCACGAAAAGGTTGGCGGAATACTGGTCGCTCTTGAATTGCAAACGCCGTACCCGGCGGACTATCACGCCACCGTACAACAAGTCGTTCGCGAGAATGAGACCGGCTATCTCCCGCCTCTCAAGACAGTGATCGACGGACCGGATCAATACGATTTTGTCTTTGTCGGCTTTCCAACTTGGGATATGAAGCTGCCCCCGCCCATGAAGAGCTTCCTGCATCATTATAGTTTCCGGGGAAAGACAATCATCCCGTTCAACACCAATGGCGGATACGGCCCCGGGAGCACCTTTCAGACCGTGCGGGAACTGTGTCCGCAAAGCACTGTGCTGCAGGGCTTCTCCACTCGGGGAGGATCGGAAAGAGATGGACAGCTGCTTGCCATCAAAGATGGCACAGCTGAAGAAGTCCGCACGGAAGTCGACAAGTGGCTAAGGACAATCGGGATGCTCAAGTTAAGCGTCTCTCAACTGCAGTAGGAAGGGTGAACAATCGTGGAGAAAAGAACATTAGGAAAGAGCGACCTTCAAGTCTCGGCGTTGGGACTGGGCTGCATGAGCATGACCTCGGCTTACGGTCCTGCCGCCGATAAGGGCGAGATGATCCAGCTAATGCGGTCAGCTTACGATAAGGGAGTGACTTTCTTCGACACGGCCGAAGCCTACGGACCGTTCGCAAACGAGGAGTTGGTGGGCGAGGCACTGGAGCCAATCCGCGAACAAGTTGTAATTGCTACGAAGTTCGGCTTCGATATTGATACTGAGACCGGCAAGCGCGGCCCGGGCGCGAACAGCCGTCCCGACCACATCAAAGCTTCGGCTGAGGCTTGCCTGAAACGGCTTCGCACAGACCATATCGACCTCTTCTACCAGCATCGCGTCGATCCCAACGTGCCGATCGAGGAAGTCGCCGGTGCGGTAAAGAATCTGATTGCCGAGGGCAAGGTGAGGCACTTCGGCTTGTCCGAAGCGGGAGTAGGGACGATCCGCAAAGCTCATGCTGTGCAGCCGGTCACGGCGCTGCAAAGTGAATACTCACTTTTTTGGCGCGAACCAGAAGATGCTGTGCTGCCCGTGCTCGAAGAGCTTAGTATCGGCTTTGTTCCGTTCAGTCCTCTTGGTGCCGGCTTTCTGACTGGACAGATCGACGAGAACACGAAGTTCGACCCGAGCGATTTCCGCAATCACGTGCCACGCTTCTCGCCTGAGGCTCGCAAAGCGAACATGGTGCTCGTACATGCCGTGCAGGCAGCAGCACAACGCAAAGGTGCAACGCCAGCGCAGATCGCTTTAGCGTGGTTGTTGGCGCAGAAGCCGTGGATCGTTCCCATTCCTGGCACCACAAAGATCTCACGAATGGAAGAGAACCTTGGGGCGGTCGATGTCCAGTTGACTGGGGTCGACCTCCAGCAAATTGAAGAAGCCACCTCGAAGCTGTCGCTCGAAGGTACTCGCCTGCCAGAGGCCATGCTCAAGATGACCGGAATCTAGACAGCGGTAGGGCAAGACAGTGGGCTGGAGTCGGTCAGTGAGGAGGCCTACAAAGCATTGAAGCAAAGCAGCTCGCGAGCATCAAACGATTGAGTAGTGATAGGAAAAATCATGGAAATGCGCACATTAGGAAAGAGCCGCCTCGAAGTCTCAGCACTCGGCCTCGGATGTATGGGCCTGAGCTTCGGTCTTGGCCCCGCCACGGAGAAGGGCGAAGCGATCAAGCTCATTCGCGCCGCTGTCGAGCGCGGCGTCACCTTCTTCGACACTGCCGAAGTGTATGGCCCGTTCGTCAATGAAGAGGTCGTAGGAGAAGCTCTCGCTCCCTTCCGCAAAGACGTCGTGATCGCTACTAAATTCGGATTCGAGCCCGATCCCCGCAACGATGGCAAGTGGACAGCAACCAACAGTCGCGCCGACCACATTAAGCAGGTCGTCGAAGGCTCGTTAAAGCGTCTGCAAACGGACGCCATTGACTTGCTTTACCAGCATCGCGTCGATCCCAACACGCCCATTGAAGAAACTGCTGGTGCCGTTAAGGATTTGATCCAGGCAGGCAAGGTGAAGCACTTTGGTCTTTCCGAAGCAGGCGCAAAAACCATTCGCCGCGCTCATGCCGTGCAACCCGTCACGGCCCTGCAGAGCGAATACTCTCTCTTCTGGCGCGAACCCGAAAAGTCTGTCATGCCTACCCTTGCAGAGCTTGGTATCGGATTCGTCCCGTTCAGCCCCCTCGGCAAAGGCTTCCTCACTGGCAAGATCGATTCCTCTACGAAGTTCGACAGCACCGACTTCCGCGCCGTTGTTCCCCGGTTCAGCGAAGACAATCGCAAAGCGAATCAGGCTCTCGTAGATGTCATCACCAAGTTTGCAGAACAAAAGCAGGCTACGCCCGCTCAGATCGCCCTCGCATGGCTCCTTGCGAAAGCGCCATGGATCGTTCCGATCCCAGGCACTACCAAGCTTTCAAGACTACAAGAAAATCTCGGGGGCGCTGCCATCGAGTTGACCGCTGACGACCTGCACTCACTTGAAGAGGGGTCTTCTGCCATAAAGGTGGAAGGGGAGCGATATCCCGCGACACACGCAAAGCTTATCGACCGCTAGAACTTGATGGTTTCATCAAGTGTCTTCGGCCGAAGAGGGCGAAAGGTGGATAAGCGTTTGGGTTCAACCTTTTAACCCGGCTTGAGTTGACTCATTATGTGCAATATTGAATCTCGACTGGAGACAACAGGGCAATGCACTCATTGAGCTGGAATCCGGACGCGGATTAGTGACGCAAAGAGCCTTTATCGCTACCTGTTGTGACTCACCACTCCGTTGCTTAACAGTTGTTCAGATCGACCTTGTTAGCGTGATGGCTCAATCGCTTGCCGAAATCGCGTGATACTGCCCTCATCTCCTTCACGAAACGCGCTTCGTGACATCTCCAAAGACTCTTCTCGCTGCGCAGATGTGTTCAAGATTCGCCCGAAGTTTCGATTTCACATGAGCAGACCCAATATCTTTCGCCAGGTTCTTCACTTCTCCCGGATCAGTCTGGTAGTCGTAGAGCTCTTCTCCCTCTACGCCCGCACTACCCCACGCCGTGTAACGATACCGCTCACTCCGCAACGAATATCCCATCACTGCATGTGATCCCACAGTGCGTCCAACCTGCGTAATCGCTGGTCGGTCCCACGGTCCGTCGGGATCCGACAGCAAGGGCAGCATGCTATGACCCTGCAGATTAGCGGGACGGTTGTTCAACTCGCACATCTCTGACAGAGTTGGGTAGATATTTAGATGCTCCACAGTTCTCTTGCAGGCTTTACCTTTTGCAGGCACTCCAGCTCCAGCAATGATAAGAGGGACATGCGCCGAAGCTTCGAAGAGCATTCGTTTCTCCCACTGGCCGTGCTCCCCAACCATGAATCCATGATCAGACCAGAAGACGATCGCAGTGTTGTCCAGCAGCTCCAGACGCATCACCGTATCCAACAGGCGTCCTACTTGCGCATCTACAAAGCTGATGGCTGCGAAGTGGGCCCGCATAGCTTCGCGGTGCTGCCGTTCTGTCATTCCATAGTTCGCATTCATGGATAAGTAGGCGAGTTCTGGGGCCACCTTCAGCTCATCAGAAGCAAGGATCGGAAGCCTCATTTCATCCAGGGAATACATATCGAAGTATTTCGATGGCACGATGAACGGTACATGCGGACGAAAGAAGCCGGAACCGATGAACCAAGCCTCATCCCGGTGCTCTTCCATCATTGCGATGGCAGACTCCGCCACCATAAAGTCGGTCATCATTTCATCTGTGCCATCTGAGGCGTATCCGGCGATGGATACACCGAGATCTCCATTCTTACTGAGCGGGAGTATCGGTGTCCGCCCATCTTGGGCAATACGAATCCCTCCCGGCCCCTTACCTCCTCGCAACCATGGAATGTTCGAACGCTTGCGATGCTCTGACAGATGCGGAGCCCCTTCGAAGTTCTGTGCCTTGCCGGCTGCTTCTACAATCTTTTCTTCAGTCGCATAGAAAGTCACGAGCCCTTCATCATGGATGCGATCGTATCCGGCAGGATTGACAGCCACCTGCCAGCTTGCAGCATCATCGAAACCTGGGGTTCCAATCTCGCTGGGATTGTTGTAGTGATAGATCTTCCCCGTCCGCGCCGTGAAGTATCCGTTCTTTTGAAACAGTTGTGGCAGTGTGACCGCCTCAGGAATTGTGTCGCGGAAGTTTGTCTTCAAGTCCCAGACCTGTGTCGTGTCCGGCGCCAGTCCGGTCATAAGAGAGTCACGCGAAGGACCGCAAAGCGGGTATTGGCAGTAGTTCCGCTCGAACCGCACACCGAGTTGTGACAAGCGATCCAGATGAGGCGTCTTCGCAACCGGATCTCCAAAGCTCCCGATCCGCGGGGTTAGATCGTCACAGCAAATGAACAGTACGTTACGTTTCTTCGCGCCTCGTGTTGATATCGCTGGTGCGTCCAGCGGGCTTGCCTTAAGAGGCGTCGCCAGCGCATTTGCCACAAGGGGAGCAGCCATCGCGCTCGCGGAAAGGAAAGAGCGCCTGCTCATTCCACCAACTTTTCTTTCATCGCTCATGAATTGTTCTTGGTCCCTTCATCTTTTCCAATAAGATACACGCCGGACCGTATCACCCTGTGTCCCGAGAAGCCCGTTTCCCGGGACTGAGCATCCCTCAGCGGACTACTACATAAGTGAGCAGGACGGCTGCGGTGGCGAGAGCGGCTATACGCACTCGATGTCTCCGGTCCCAAATCCGATGTATCCGCTGCCACTCAGCAGCACCTTCCGCCACGCGATTATTGAGTGGAACCAGGGCAAAGATCGATGCCACCGAAGTAAGGACCCAGATCGCATCTGCTGTAAGCAGGATTGCGCGCTCAGGCGTGTGCCAACAGAGCCAGGTCTGGATACCGAGAACCAGGGTAGAGAGCAGGTACCAGACCGGCATCACTTTTCCAAGCACGAGAGCAAAACGGCTTAACATTTTCAACTGCGATTCGGGTTCGAGCCGCCACGCGGCAGGGTTCACGAATGCGGATACAGAAAACTCGGCGCCTACCAGCGTAAGGATGACGAGGAGGGTAGCCATATTAAACAAATGCATAAGGGCTCCTATTGACTCTTCGCTAAAGACGCTTTCGAATGGAGCACTGATGCAAAAAGCAGCACTGACAAATTTGTCAGTTGGAGTAATCTGTGGGCGTTTCAAAGAAGGAGATCTCACCATGCCCGATCGATGTGACGCTAAGCGTCATCGATGGGCGATGGAAGGGCACAATCCTCTGGCGACTGTTGGACGGGCCGATGAGGACGAACGAATTGCGGAAGAGTATTCCTGAAATTACCGAGCGGATGCTTCTTCGTCATCTGCGGGATATGACAGGGGCTGGGATTCTGGAACGTCATCTGGAGCAAGGCTTGCCCCTGCGAGTGCGGTACTCCCTAACGCCGTACGGACGGACGTTGATCCCGGTGTTGGATGTTCTCTGTTCGTGGGGTAGAGAACATTTGAAACGAAATCCCTTTATCTGACTTTCGCTGGGAAGCGGTTCACTCTTCCTGCGGCAAACGGGATTCTTCCGCTGTCCGCCCTGTTCGCAGGCAAGTCCTCATAAGTCGTGATATCTGGAGCAATCGCTGCACTCCTTTAATTCTTCCAATGGGCGAAGAGTTCACTCCTCGCTTCTCCGGGGGGCGTCCCTCGTCACTCCATCTTGCGGCTGCGTTCGGAGTTCTGCAAACCCACTTAGTTTCGCGAAGGTGGGCACCCGGTTTGGTGGTCAAACGATGCTCCGCTCGGGATGTAGATACCGTCGTTCACCGAATCCGGGGGACCCGCGTGCTTATTTTAGGCTTTGCCCAGGTTAGACCGATCACTTGGCTTGACGGAGCTTCAGTACCGGGGCTCTGCGGGAGGCGGCGGAGCCGCGTGATAGTCGTGAAGTATCCGAAGCAAACGCATCAATTCTCGTCTGTCTGCTGGCGCCAATGGAGCCAATGCGCGATCTTCCGCTTTTTTTAAGCTAGTCTTCAGGCGGGCGAAGCGATCTTTGCCCGTTTCTGTGAGCTCAACGATATTCTGACGGCGGTCATCGGGATCTGAAGCGCGCGTGACTGCGCCATCTTTCTCAAGCTCATTCACAACTGCGTTCATATCACTGCGGTCGATGTTCGTCCGCCGGCATAGTTCGGCTTGTGAAAGGGCGCCAAAGGCATCGAGTGTCGCAAGCGCGGCGAGTTGGTAGCGATGAGTACCTTCCACGGCGAGAGCTTCGCCCACGACTCTGCCAACCAAAATGGCAGTTTGATTCAGCAACCTGGACGACAGATCTCGCAGTAAAGGTGCCTGGCCGGCATGTCGAACGATGTCCATCGCGTCCCCGAAAAGATTGGTGATACCAACAATATACCGTTGGCGTTACCAATGATTCATGATAACTTTACATAGATCGTTGGTAAGGCCAACGATCTCGCGGGAAAGTGCCGCCCTTTCAAACGGTGATTCGATTACTACGGACCTATGAAAGGGGCAGACTTGTCCCAGCCGATTTTCAGAGAGCTCGGTAAGAACTACCTATGGCGAAAGTACATGCATTCAGGAGCCAGAACCGCGTGTTCGGCTTTTCGCTCGATGAGCAAGGGGCGAATCTCCCACAGCAATATGGCCCGTGGACCAGCTTCAAGACCATAGAGTTGTACCACGACGAGCCCTATCAAGGCGTTGATGTGACTGCCTGCCTGGAGGACATTAGCAAGCATGGCTTTCACTTGACCGCTGCGCACAGGCGCATTACGCACCTTGCGGTCGTGAATGAGCGAGCGCTGGTACTCGGCGGTGGAGGAGCAGCAGGCAATGCGTGGTTGATCGGAATCATCGCCGGCCTGTTTGATGGCGGATTAGACGTTACCAAGGCTGATCTGATCATCGGTACATCGGCCGGCTCGACGGCCGCGGCGCAGATAACAAGTGCGCTCCCGACCAAACTGCTTGCCGACATCCTTTCGGCTGCGCCCCAGCAACAAACTGGTTCAATGGTATCTAACGGTGGGCGCGTTCCAAAGGGATCAGCCGACCATCTGGAAAAGACAAGCCGAATCATTCATGAAGCTGAAGGTGCGTCCGATATGCGCCGCAGATTGGGTGCGGAGGCGCTCGCAATGGCTGAGTCATCGGACAATTCTGTGCAGATGCGGTGGCGTGATACCGTCGCTGCTCGCCTGCCCAGACAAGAATGGCCGGAGCGCATGATGTTCATTCCGGCGGTCGATGCCGATACGGGTGAACCGGCCGTGTTCCATCGCCACAGCGGGGTCGATTTGGTGGACGCAGTCGCCGCGAGCTGTGCCGGCGGCTTCGCATACAGGATCGGCGACAAACGATACATTGATGGCGGCTACCGAGCCGACGTGAATGTCGATCTGGCAGCCGGATACAAGCGGGTTCTGGTTATTCCACCACTCGGCGACAGAACACGAAAACCACGGGATTGGGGACTTCATCTTTCAGCACAGGTCGACGAATTACGTGCGCATGGCAACAAAGTAGAAACAATCTTCCCAGATAGCGACTCGGAACACGCACTCGGCGCAGGCATGAACATGATGGATTTGACGAGGCGTGGACACGCCGCTCAAGCAGGTTACAACCAAGGCAAAGCCCTCGCCGAGCAAATCTCCCAATTCTGGCGCTGACGCTTACGAAACCACCGAGCTCGTACGAGCAGCAACAGCCCACTAAAATGAGTCCTCATAATGTATGGTCCGCCGCGTGACTGCAAGGATTAGTTTGGTCGAGAAGACAAGTCTGCGGCAATGTATTCGGCCTTTGATGGAGCCGCGTGCTCCTGGCCGGCCCAATCCAATTGGCTGGGCGTTCATCGTCCACACGCGCCTTTCGGATACCTTCACCTCCAAGTTCTCCCTAGCCTTTCTAACCGCAATGCTCGCCGGATTCCGCTTTACCCACATGGCGCATGGCTGGCTGCCCAAACTACTTGCCGAGGACGCAAAGCATGTCGCGGCAATCAACCAATCGCTCACTGGGGTCTTTGTGCCCATGTTGCTCAGCGTTTTCGGCAATCGCTCGAGAGGGGCGAATTTGACAGCCTACGTGGTCATTCCCCGAACGTCAGTTGTTGCCGACAGGGCTTACCGCTCATTGACTGTTCATACGGGCCGATCACGACCTCAGAGCGGTTCATCATCCACGTAGGCTGGGCGACAATTCTTTACATTGCCTGCATGCCCGTGATGTCTAATCAATGAAGTTCAATAGCTCATCGTATGGAGATCTCAATGCTTCGTATTAGCCCATTCCTCCTCTTTGACGGCAACTGTGCTGATGCCATGGAGTTTTATCAAACCTGCTTCGGCGGCAGTCTTTCCCTTACGCGGCTCGGGGATACGCCAATGAAGAACGGATTTCCCGCAGAAAAACACGATAGAATAACGAACGCTTATCTGAAAAGTAATGCAATTGAGTTCTCGGCTACGGATTGGCTGCATCCCACCCGCATGCCCAAGCAAGGGAACACCACGGCCATCTACGTCACTGGCGATCAGCTTGCTGATCTTAGAGACATCTTCGACCGACTGTCTAATGGGGCAGATAAGGAATTCCAAGTCGACTTGAAAGAAATGCCATTCGGACTGTACGGTCGCCTTACTGATAGATACGGCGTAGAGTGGTTCTTTCGAGGAGAAGCCGTAGCTACCTAATCCAAGCGTTTTGGTGACTGATGAACGGGAGTTACCCGCTTTCACCCTCCATCGCTGAGGCCCTTGCAGACGCAGGTGCGCTCTATCGATGTCGTCTTCATTTGTCCAAGTATCACTTGAAATGGCCAATAGCACTCACGCCTGGACCCCTGATCCCGGACCCACCCGCTCGTGTGAGTGCGGTCCGATCTGTTAGAGCAAAAGTTCTAGCATTCTGGGCACTAGTTCAGAGCAAAACGTTGAGTCGAGAAACAAATGTCTACCAAACGGCCCGTTTAGTTTCATGTAAAGATTTGTCGTTCGGAGAGTTCTTCGGAACGAATATAACGCCCGACATTTCTTTACAGAAACAGCAGCATCGGGGCAGAGGACATCCGTGTCTATCTGAATGGAAGCGGTCACCATGAAGAGTGCTTTTGTGGTGATGCACTCCAATCCAATTCGGAGCATTTGGTATGAAAAAATTGTTCATCACGTTAGCTGGAGCCGCTGCTCTCACTGCATCAACAGCATGGTCTCAGGTTGTCGTGCGCGTGCGTCCACCCCGAGTGATCGTTGAAAGACCAATACCGCGTCCAGGGCCAAGATATGTCTGGTTGCCTGGTTACTATCGCTGGGGAGGTACCCGGTATGTGTGGGTTCCCGGAAGATATGAGCTTCCGCCTCGCCCTGGTGTGGTCTGGGTCGCTCCCAGGTGGGTTGAACGGAATGGTTCCTGGGTATTTGTGGCAGGATTCTGGCGTTAGCTCAGGCCCCTCCCTATACGATTGACAGCCGCTGGAAGGCAGAGTTGCACTTGAAATCCACCGGGCAGGTTCTGGGCTGCGACTGTTCCACCATACAATGTCGCAATTCTTTTACTAATGGAGAGGCCCAGACCTGCGCCACCTTGCTTGTGAGAATTCTGAGAAGCGATTCGAAAGAACGGGTCGAAGATCTGCTCCAGAGCCTCTTCAGGGACACCAGTACCTTCATCTCTCGTGGTGATGACGATCATTGGGCCTCGGAAGTTGGAGATATCTGCAATATTCACTTCCACAACCCCGGCTCCCGGTGTATGTTTGAGCGCGTTGCGCACAATGTTCTCGATACAGCTGTGTAGGAGACCCGTGTCTCCCGAAATATAGCGGTCGAAGACGCCTGTCTGAACGACCGTCTTTGCCTCAGCCTCTCCTTCAAACGATGCATCCTTAACAATTTGTTGTATCAATCGGCCTATGTGAATTGATTCGCGTCGTGAGTGTTTATCCGAGGCGTCAATCCGGGCAAGCGTCAGCAAATCCGAAATCATCGTCTCCAAGGTCTTGATATCGGCCTGCATACGAGCTGCTGCAGCGAGATCACCACGATGTACCAGCTCCGCCGAGACAGTTAGCCGTGCTAGAGGCGAGCGCAGTTCGTGGGATATATCACGGAGCAATAGCTTTTGCTGTTCGAGTAAAAGCTGAACTCGCTCAGCCATGCGATCAAAGTCATGGGCCAACGAAGCAAGTTCGTCGGTACGACCCGCGAGGGCGGGTGAGGCGCGTGCCGTGAGATCCCCGCCTGCGATATCCATGGCAGTCCTCTGCAAGCTTCTGATTGGCTTCGTAATGCTTCGAGCAAGCAGACCGCAGAGAGCCGCCGAAATGACCAACACAAAGGCCGTTCGAAACGGTCCTTTTTCTGGGTCAACATAGTTCCCAAACATCTTCACTTGCGGCACTTGGGCGATGAAGAAGTAGACATGATCGCCGTGCGTCTGCCTGACTACGCCAAGCCACGTAGAATCGAAGGAGTATTCCGAACGCTTCTCGGATCGAGCTCTGGCCAGTAAATCTACAGCGCCAGGTGGCATTGGACTCGCAGCAGCATCAGAATTGTCCACGAGAAGAACGGCAGATGTAAGCGCATCACTTTGAATGTCTATGAGATATTCATTGAGTCTTTTCGAACCTCCCTCTTCGTATGCATCGATTGCAGTCTTCGCATAGAGATCCAGTGAATGCATCAGCCATCGGTGGGCAAGAGGACGTGCATTTGTCGCAGCTGTAATGACAGCTAAACTCAAGAGCACAAGTGCGGACGCCAGCCAAAATGTAAGGAACACGCGAAGAAAGAGGCTACGCATGTGTCAATCCTGTGTAGCAGTATCCAAGGTGGCGAATGCTGCGAATCCTTTCCGTATCTCCTGCCTGCGCACCTAGCTTCCGGCGCAAACTGCTAATATGGTTGTCGATCGCCCGGTCTGTGACACCAACGGGACGGCCCAAGACCTGTTCGGTAAGCTCATCGCGAGTGACGCACTCGCCACTACGGCGAACTAAAGCCAATAGGATATCGAACTCTGCCGCAGTTAGAACAACCTCTTCTCCGTCACGTAGTACCCGTCTCTTCGATACTTCAATCTTCAAGTCTCCCGCCAAAAGGGTGTCCCTTTTGCCACCAACACGGCGGCGAAGAACAGCACGGATACGCGCAACGAGTTCTCCAGGGACGAATGGTTTGGGAATGTAGTCATCCGCACCGCTTTCCAAGCCTGCAATGCGATCGCCGGCATCCCCTCGTGCCGTGAGCATGATGACAGGAACATCAGAACGGTCGCGGATCTTTTTCAGAAGAACGCGCCCATCGCCATCGGGAAGCATGACATCGAGAACAACTAGATCGTACCGCTTTGATTTCAGTTCAGACTTTCCTGTAGCAATGTTGTGGGCGGAGGTAATGGCAATTTCATCCATTGCCAGAAG
>Ga0097683_1003352_pt1 | contig 12372 bp, 9 predicted proteins | sample ThiBio_1000_plan_2_FD_72846 | JGI IMG/M metagenome (GOLD analysis project Ga0097683, IMG submission 72846) | Wastewater bioreactor microbial communities from Cape Town, South Africa - Thiocy_cont_1000_plan - 1398105538256 (version 2) (version 2) ...
TTCAGGTCGAATAACAGCTGTTCGATGAGTTGTTGATCTCAATGGTTCAATTGTTGAATTAAATAATTGAATAAAATGAAGATAAATCGATTGTTCGATATCGAGATGTTTTTCAAACGACAGACTAAATTTCGAATTAGGAATTTCACATTGTTCACCGGTGAAACCATCCTTACAAATACATCGATAAGTTCGATCGAGCATTAAAAAATCATCCGATAGAATACATTGACCATCATTTTGACATTTACTTTGACAATCAATATGAATATAGCATCGAGGACCAAATTTATCAATCGGACAAATACAAATCGATCGATTATCCGAAGAAATACCGATACATCTTGAACTTAACGAACACGTACATTGATAGGGAATCGAACAATCTTCTCCCGTCCAATTTGGATCACATTGACAAAATGATTGCTTGGAAATTTGATTTAAATAATAGATGCATTTGCCATGAATACACTGTTTGTTTGAACAAGTAGCAGGTCGAATATCTTTTTGTGGAATATTAACAATGATAGGCAAACGATGAACAGGTAGAAATGAAAATTCAATAGGAAAATAGAGGCTACCTCGATAGTTCAATGTTTGTTTTTCATAAATATCAATATGTATTGAATAATTTTTTGTTGGATCTTTTGGTCGTCGTGCATAAAATAAATAAACATTGAATTTAATACGACAATCATAAATTGATAGAAAAGTAAATTGTTCATAGGAATGAATTAAACGTTGTTGACTATTATCAACAAGTGAAACCGCTATTGCAAATGGTGTTTGCCAAGAATCAGATAGAGCACGAAATTGAATAACTAAACTAATTCTTTGATTTTGATATTGACATCGATTGCCGTAGTATGCAGGTGGGCAAAGACATGTGTTTGTTGTCGAATTATTCGACCAGATACGCACGAAGAGACCACGGTGACAATCAGGTTGACGTCGAACATACGATTGAGTTTGAGGCGGAATTTCTTTCGTTGTCAAATGATCTATGCCATCGAGTATGAACTGTTTCACTTGAGTAGCTTTCATATCTAAATAATCGCACATGAACTTCCAATAATTCGAATAATTTCCATGATACTGATGACTACAACTAGATAAGCCCTCAGTAGATTTATTAAATGTACAAAATCGTTCATCTTCTCCATCAAAACAATCCAATGTTTTATCACAAAGGTCTGATTCAACAACACAATGATAACCATCCAATTGAAAACAATTAAATTGATATGTAAAACCTTCAGTATAACCCGTACGTAAACATCTCAAACGTTCGTCAGTACCACCAACACAATCGACATAACCATCATTGACGTTTTCAACTGGTAAACATATAAATTCATGTGTAACTGATGAAAAACATAATTGAAAATTTTCTGAACAATTTAATATTGCCGATGATTCACAACCAGTTTCGTCTATACCTCGAGGACAATTCGATATACCATCGCAATGAGTGTTAAAATTTACGCATGGCCAATTGTCACATTCGGTTTCATCTGTTTCATTTCGTCCGTCAATAACTATTGATTTTATATCCGTAAAATCATCACAAATATGTTGAAATGATATATTTCGTTTTAGATATCGAACAGGTACGATTTCATCATCACATAATTGGTCTTCAATTTCTTTACAATGACAGAACCCATCTCGATAAAAGTTTGGATGAATAAACATATTCTTTGGATTTTGACATTGGAAATAATATTTTTGAAAATATTCCGTTAAATTATTGGAATATGGCTCATGAATAGATTCATCATCTTCATCCGGACAGTCACAGACGCCATTGTGAAGACGATAAAATGAAATATATTTCTCGGAATCTTCACATCGATACATGTTTTTTCGATTGTAAACTTCAGCGTTATAGTTCGAGATTGTATAGAATCGATGCAACTCATGAACGAGTAACTTAAAGCAATACTCTAAATCATATGTTGTATCCATGCCAAGATAACAGAAATCGAGAAAATGAAAACATTCCATATCATTAGGCAATAAAAATCGATCGAGATAAGAAAAAGCTTGATTATAATATGTTTTGTTTGAACAAACATAAAAATCCGACGGATAAAGTAGATTCAAGTTCAATGATAGTAATTCATCTTTTTCATAACCGAAATAAATGTCCGGAACACCAATCGTACTTGGAAAATAGAGGATCTCCGGACATTCATCATCGATTATTTCTTCACATGTATCCTGTTCACAAAATTTAATCGAATTTGTCAAACCCCATACATGTTTATATGCTAACCAACAATGTTCTGATGGATAATAATTTCTATTCGAATAGATCGATTGAACTATAGCATTATTACGACTTGTAACACACGAACGAGTAAAAAGTCCAAATTCACATAGATTCTCATCGAATCCAAATGCCGGTTGTTCATAATAACGCGGATGTGTATTTATAAAAAGATCAATTTTTCTTTCGTCGGTACCATCAATACAGTCATCGAATTGAGATTGATCTTGATAGAATATTTTCGGTATACATTGCCCGTTCCAACATCGATATTCATCATTTTCACATTCATTTACTTCGAGTTTCCAACAATCTTGTTCATCTAATCCATGATTAAGACAATCGATTTTTCCGTCGCATATTTCTGTCCAATCTAAGCATACAGTTGTCGTTGTACCACGATCACATTTCAAATGAACATAACAAGTAAATGATGTTGGTTGATGTCGATAAACAAGTTTAAAGCTACTGATCATTTCAGATAGAGTTAAATTTGAATAATAATAATATTGTAAATCATATTGACATTTAGGACCAAATCTTGGCCATGTACAATTATAAATTAATTCATTTCCGATTGATCTTAAACCATTATTCAGATAAATTTCATATCGTTCAATTATATCAATCGGTATTGACCAACGATATAATTGTTCACTTGTAATATTCTGTTTCGAAAGATCATTAAATGTGAATTTTTTCGATAGATTACTATCTTCAATATCGATATTATTTGTTGGCAGTACTTCATCCATACAGTAGTATACTACTTGTCGATCGTTTGTTGCTTCTTTATCAGCAGAAACACGTAGACAATCATGTTGTACTACTTGTTCATTGATGGCAATTGAATCCGTATAATAAAGATTTAATTGAGGCGTTGCAAGAATTAAACGTAGAAAATAAAAAACAGTCAACCAGTTTTTTATTGAGGACATTTATTGAAAGTAGAGTTGAGAAGTCTTTTTATACATACATACATATGCCGCAGAATTAAATTATCAATCTTTATTTTCCTTTCTCGTTTTATTTAGTCGACATATGAGAACTGTATATACATCCTCTTTTTTCAAAACAAAATCTTAAGCAAATAGGAACAAAGAATTTTAAAATGATCTTAGCATGTGTAAAATCGCCAATGGCAACTGATCTTGGACCATATTGATAGTCAACTAATTTTTCAGGCATTAATTGAAAATCAATATCACATTCTTTAACTGAATAAAATACGAATCAATCACTGTAGCGAAGCTTAGAAACAAACCTATTCGTTTCGGTGAACGTAAAGAAACTATTGCAGAACCAATAATAATTACTAAAACTGTGACCAGCATAGATAAATTCATGATCAGTTTTTTCTTATGTCTCAACCAAAAAGTTGGTGTCCTAATAAAACAATATTTACATCATGATAGTAGAAAAACTCATTTACAAATAGGTTGGAATCATTGGTGACTTCGTAGATTGCATAGCGATACGACTGGATTTATATTGTGAAATACGCACTGTGTGCGAGACAGTATGGTAAAAATACGATATTGATGCGAGTTAATGATCTGTGACTATTGAAGTGAATAATACGAGCTTATCGAAGTTATTTTTGACTAAACCAACGATTTTTTTTCTCTTTTCTCTTTATTACTAATTAGTGAATAATAGTAAACAAAACCTGTACAACAAAATATTTTATTACGTTTGTTTATTTTAATTTAATTAAATGTTTTTCAAGCAAATAGGCATAGTTTTGTTGGAACAGGAAAATTTAGAAATGCTGCATATTGCTCTGGAAGTTTATGAATGAATTCAAATGTTGTAATAATCAAATGCATTGATTTCTCGAAATTCGTAATAAAAACATCAGCTGCACTATCTTGGATATTGTATGGCAAATTTTCGATATCTTGAAGAATGAATTCATAGGTTTCAGTTTGAATTTGAGTTATATTTCGAATGATTATTTCTTTTAAATTCATCAAATCTTTTATTGAATTTGTACTTTCTAATTGCATACTTGTTATTATATCCTTCAAAGTAGCTATAAGATTGATATAAGAATTCGTTGCATTTGTAGTAATAAAATTAATTCGAGATATAATATCTTCTTCATCATCAGTAACAGGCACTTGAGAAGTTTTTTCGAGAGAAAGTGCAATTCGATGTTTAATAATCGAAAAATCAAGATTTACAAAAGCATTATTGAATAATTGACGATGTTGTTCTAGTTTTCTTTGCCAAATACCAGTTTCTGCGCCGTGTTTATATTTTGAATTAGAACCCGTTAATTTAATTAGAGTAACTTGTTCTTCACCGAAATCATTGACGAAAGTTAGAAAAATATAAGAATTCGTATCATGAATCGTCACAAATCCATCTGTTATCTACAAAACAATATAAATCTATTAATAAAAATTAATATATGCAGATTTTTGTGTACAAACATTATGACTACTGGTTAAACTGTAGGATTGAGGAGGATAGTTTTTAAAAGCAATCTTGATAGTCTTCACAATTGCTGTAACATTTACATGATCACCAATTCGAATCAATCCGCTTCCAATTTCATTAACATCAATGAGTTCTACATTAATCACTGAATTGCTAGATAAACCATTGACAAACATTGATTTTGATATATTTAATACGTATCCATCTTCATCATCTGAATATATACGCACAGAGTCAATATAAAAATAAAAGAAACGTTATATGACTTACATGATTTGCATTCACCATAGAATTCAACTTCAGAATATCGAACGCTACTATCAATACCACGTTGTTTTGTAATAAGAACACGATAACTATTGAAAATAGTATTCGTATGAATTGTTTGAATAGTTCCGGATTCTGATCGACCGGGATCGATCTTTAATCCTGATGAACCCTCATAAATAGGTAACCAACTCTTTCCAAGAGTTAATAATGTTGATGATGCATTACTACCTTCAATAGTCACTTCAATCGGATCACGTTCTGGTCGATCACTAGCGGTCGTAAATCGAAAACCTCTCAAATGACAATAACCTGCATTAAGCGTAACATAGAAGCCTGTATTAATTCCATCATAAAACATGGATCCAGAATTTTGATATTCTGTCTCAATATCTTGATCGAAAATATTCACAATATTGTTATCTTCAGAACACGTACGAGAACTATCTTGACCAACAATTGTATTCCAAATTGGCATCGGTTTATCATTGAGTGTATGAATAAGTGAATTATCTAGAAATCAATATAATTAATAATTAGTAATAGTTGTATACGAAAATGAATTTCTAAGTTATAACCTGTTCTACAATCACCATGAAAAGTAAATTCAGCATATTGAACACTATTTCCGATACCACGTTTTTTCGTCACAAGTACACGATAACTTTGAAAAGACAAACTATTGGTAAATGTTTGAATAGGCCCTGTTTTCTTTCGGCCAGGATCATCTTTTAATCCTGATGTTCCATTGTAAATTACAGTCCAACTATTTCCAAATTTCAATAGCCAAGAAGGTGAATTGCTTCCTTCAATTGTAATTTCAATTGGATCTCGATTAGGCTTATTGCTAGCTGTTGTAAATTGAAATCCCCGTACAAAACATCGGCCAATGCTTAGCGTAGCAAAGAAACCTGTATTAATTCCACCATGCTCATTAAACGAGCCTGAACCATAGTTGATATAGTATGTATGAATATTTTGATCGAATATATTCATCACCGGATAGCTCGGATGAGTATTACCTTCACGAGTACCAATATTTGTCCAAGAACAATCGCCACCTACGATTGTATTCCAAATTCCAATTGCTATAATATTACGTGTATTAATTGTTGGTAGACCTAGAATAAGTATTATTACGTATATATTGAATCATATAGAAGCATTTTATGGATAAACGTACATGTGATACATTCACTCTTATCAATATTAGTGGTCGTTGTTGTTGTTGTGATTGGTTCAGGCGGAGGAGGAGGTGGTGGTGATGCTGGAACATGAATAACAACAGGTGGTGGTGGTGGTGGAACATGAATTATAATAGGTCGTGGTTTTACAACTTTATGCGATTTTTTATGCGAGTGATGATGATGATGATGACATTTATGACGACATCGATATGCATTACACTCTCCTAAGAAAACTTTTCAAAATAAATTTATTTTTAATTTATCTGCCAGAACAAAGTATTTCTCTTACTGAGGACTATCAATAAACTAAACAGCAATACAATCGTCTTTGTATTCATTGTTTGTATACACGAAAAGCATAAAGTATCAATTATTATTAAATATAAAGGGCAACTTCCTTTTTTTTATCAATGAAAAATATCATTAAATAGATAAGAAATTTGATCCTATCCCACGTCCTTGAAATCACCCTCAATCTATGCTATAAAGGAAATAAAAATAAATTTCAATCTCGTTTATTTATTGAGTACTATAATTACAACAACGAAACAAAAATAGATGAAATATCTACAGTCAATGAATGGCAGGATGTAATTTCATTGTTTGACCACCCAATGTTTGTGTGCCATTTAAATTTTCTTGAATACCAACTCGACCGTGTCTCAGCAAAGTTGTCATTCGTTTAAGTTTTCTTCTTAGTTCAGGTAGTGAAGCACAGCAGACAAATGGAAACAACAGTATGACATACGTTCGAACTATAACAACATATAATAAAACATTAATATTTTCTGCAGGTAAAATATTATAATCCATTAATATAATGACGACTGACATCGGTATGCCGAAGAGAAAATACAGAACTGATATAGATAATAATTGAATCGTCATTTTTCGATATTTACGCCATTGAATCGAGTGATTTGCTGGCTTTTTCTGGAATAGAATTCGTAGAAGAAGTGCAATACTAAATACTACGATGACTACAATGGGAGCCACTTGATGTGCAAAAAGATCCCATATTCCTAATGATGTTTTATCGAATACACAAGGTATTAAAATATTCAAAACGATGAATATACCATAGGAATTTTCACAGAATGGAGCAAATGTTGTAATGACAAAAAACAGGATACAATAGATAAGAAGTAAAATAATCGGAAAATAATGTAGAACTAAACGTTTTCGTTTTGTTGATAGCCATTGATCATGAAATATGAGAATATGTCGTTCAATTGTTGCCCAAGCAAATAGAATTGCTTGAGTAACAATTATTGAATAATCGAAGAAATAGGTAAGTAGATAGAAAGTTGTGGATTCAACTAAAGGTCGATCATGCCAAAATCGATAGAGCGTCCAAGGAACGACAACGATTTCGTAGATTAGACCAAGACAAAGAAGAACAATAATCACATGATTATGAAGAGCACGACGAAGAGCTGCATCAGAAATCAGACAATAGAGAACAAAGAGAGAGAATATTATAGATCCTGCATTCACAATTGAACCCGTCCAGAATTTAGCTTGCTCAGAAGTTGACATTGTTGAAATGTTCTACCTTTTCTCTTAAAAAAATTTTATTATATAAATAAAATTTGTGCCTGGAGCGACATGAGTTAAAGCCTGACATTTGAAAAATTTTCTGTCAAATCTTTTTCTAAAGCCGAAAGAAATATGTCTTTGATATTTTTAGCAATACGAAAAGCGACTTCAGCTCCATGATAATCACGATTTAAACGAAATACACGAAGATAGTATTGACCTGTCCATAATGTATAAAAACGACATCGATTGTCAGAGCCTAAATTAACTAACTCTGCCCAATCATAACGCAAATTTGAATTCACAGTGATAGAATTCGGAAATGGTCCAAGATTATGCATTCGTTTTTCTCGTACGAATCTTCGTAAATATTTATCAACAGTCGCTACACATGGCTCGAGAAATTGAGGATCACGTGTTCGAATAATCGATTGACGAATTGTTCGTGCAATACTCGATAAAGATAATGGATCATCGAATACATCCGATGATATGACCAGAACAGCATTTGATACCAGATTAGCAGGAGCAATTGCATCAGATACACCACGAAAATTGATGGCTGTATTGGTACGTAAAATACGTTGTTCATCATTGTCTTTAAAACAATGAGTGTTTAGTAAAAGAATAATATAGGATGTTAGAGCATCTTGACGAGTTACAGTATTACCACCTGCTAATTCACGTAATCTCTCAAGTTCTTCATATGAAAAATGTAAATTTAACTGTTCGTGTGTTTCATCGTTGCCGAAAAACGATTGAAATGCTTCTTGTGCTGACTTAGCATGTTGTATTTCTTTCATGAATGGTAATAATGAATCGTCAGCTTCGTCTTCTCGCCATAGACGTCGTTCGAAAATTGGATGCGGTTGTATTGGTTCGAGGTGGTGATAAAAACGTGAAAGTGTGGATAAAAAATTGAGATTAGATTTTGCATCACCGAGCAGATGTGCCCAACTTGTTCCTAAAACCCATTCACCACTTTCTTTAATATGAGTCAATTGTAAACGAACCAATGGTTCATCATTCGACGTTGCCATCAATTTCATTGTTTGAACACCGTCAATAAATGGTAACAATGTATTTTTATTAATGTCAACAACAACGTTATCATCGAGAGGCCATTTTTTTAATTCTGTATTCTCAATAACTGTAACAGGAATGCCATTGTCGGACATTTTGATGAAATATCGATCGTTTTCAACTCCAAGAAATCGACCTGTAACAAGAGGCCATAATGTTAGTGTATAACCTAGTGCATTTTTAAAATTTTCGATATTAATTTCCGATGAATAGACAAAAACATTGTCAATACGTGGAATAATCCATAAATCAAGTCCAGCAAGTTCAATACAACGATTATTTCCTTTTTTAGACGATGGAAATACAAGATCACACTCGCTCGACATATTGTAATATGAGATTAGTTGTTTTTTTCTATTTAGTCCTCAGACCAATAAAGAAATAATCTTCGAAAGAGGACGCTACATGAATATATTCTAACGATTTTGTCTTCGATAAGTTTGTTTTATTTGTATAAATAGAATCTCGTTGTTACAGAACTAAACAAGATAATAAATATGACAAAAAGACATGAACGCCAATTAAATTGTAATTCATTTATAAGTTTTAATGTTTTAATAATGATAAAAATGGAAAGAGAAAAAATCAGAAGAATTATCCATTGATTATTTAAAATTAAATAAACAGTATTATAACCAAAATTTTGACCCATGTTGGGTCCATCTGTTTTCATACTATCTGTTAATATTTTTGCTGCTTCTTTGCCAGCATCGGAACCGAAACCTTCTACTACAATTATCTAAATAAAATATGACAAATAAAGTTATTTTATCGATTGACTGAGAACTCAAGTATATAGCCTACTTGTAGTATAAGACTCAAAATAACAATGGTCTTCATAGTTTTTTTTTTATAGAAATTTGAATCGTGCGCACAAGAACTTCTTATGTTATGATAAGATATCGTATAGTAGTGGGCGGATTTATTTATTTTTTCGAAAATATAAATTTTTAACCTAGCCATTTCTTTCGATGGTTTGTGTTTCAACATCGGGTAATGTAGTTGAATTTGGACATGTTGAAACGAGTCCTGGTGTTTTGAACATATACTGTTTATAACCATTACAATTAGGTACTACAATTGAACAACGTTGTTGAGGTTCTGTACCTTGTAAATGAAGACAATCATGAAAGATATAGAAATGATCACTTCGATTCAAAGGTGCTGTCATTGTTTGAAGACCAATTGTACCATTAGGAAGTGTTATATTTGCATATGATAATCCGACAGTCTTATTAGCCAATGAACCGTCATCGAATTGTATGAAAAAACGACCTATCATCCAAGCAGGAAACTCGGATACTTGAGGACATGTTGCACCATCCGTTGTAATAGCAACGAAGAGAGCACTGAAAGCTAGTAAAATTATCGTATATTTGTTCATTATCTAAAAAGATGATATGACATGCAAATGAAGTAATTTCACTTTACATACAGGTTTTGAGAACAACAAATGATAAGTATTTTATTCGTCAAGAAAACAAAAAAGCAGATATCTTTTTTTTTTATTGTGTTCTTTCTATGAGTCAAAAGACATCTAGAAGTTACTAGTCTTTATTTTGTTGATTGTTTTCCATGCTAGTTAATGTGTCCTCACGATTTCGAGGTAGATATCCATTACCAGGAAAATAAATAATATAAACGGCTGCCGATAGAAAATCTGCAGACAAAATATCACAAAAGAAGCAAGATTGACTGTAAGACCAGCTAAAAGAATATTTTCTCCAAGAACTATGTTGTCCAATTGGTTGTACAGCTAATGGGATACGAGTTGCATACCCAATAATTTTCAACTAAGAGTATAATCATATACCAACTTCGTTTCCATACAGTCCAAATTAAGAGAGCTACGAAAGACAATGTGAAGAAGGCCAGACGTATAACTGTATGCTGCATTTTCAATCGATATTGTAGATTAGGTTCGATCGTCGTTTCAGTCGAAAAATATTCTTAGAATTTAATTGATATAATTAATGTACACAATTATTACGACACATTACATTTTCCAGTGTTCTATTCTGTTACTGACTCATAGATAAAACAAAGCATGAGGTCATAGGTAACCTTTTTTCGCATACTGGAAAAAAGCCCACTGCATTTTTGACTATATATTTCACAGAGTTTTTGATTTTTCGTCACATCATCTCAAGTTTTTTTTCGATATAACGATGAATGATTATGAGAAAAATAAACATTTTGAATTCGGTACACAAAATCCTACCGTAATGGAAAAACCATTTTGGAAATATATGGTTTGTAATGCTCATTTACAAGCATATGATGCTCGTATGCAACATAATGCTAATTACGAGGATGAAGAAAAACCAATATGGTGTTTTGCTCGATTTGGAGCGACACAAACTTATTTACCAGACGGACGATTGATTCGTATTGGAGGCGAACATGAAGATTGTTATGATTCCGATTTTCAAATTTATAACGATGTCGTTGTTATACAAAATCCACATATGGTAAAAGCATGTCCTATGTATGCAATGCCATCACCAAGCAATTTTCCATTGAACACAGAACAAGATGCTGCTTCATCTGTACCAAAAATATTAGGAACATCAAATCCAAATGATGTTACAATTTATGGATATCCTCAAAGTGTCTTTCCACCAACGGATTTTCATACAGCTACTTATGTTAAAAATGATAAAACTAATGATGAATTCATCTATATTATTGGTGGCTTAGGATATATGGGTTCATCTCATCGTCGAACAACTCATGTTTATCGTCTTCGTCTGTCGGACTTTAGCATAGAACATATAAAAACGACTGGTACTCAACCAGGGGGATGTACAAATCGCCATACTGCACAGTTAATAACAGCTGACAACCGAAAAATGATTGAAATCACATTAACAAATGATCAATGTTATCGATTTGATATTGAAAGCGCTGTTTGGAAACGGATCAGTAATTAACTACAATCTAACCTTTTTTTGTTCTTATGTGTTTGTTTTAAGAACACATTTTATCGTTAATAAAATATAATTGAGAAAAACAACCAAATCCCCAAAAATATTTGATTCTTCTGCTAAGATCAGGTATTAATGTCAATATGGAAACCAAAAGGCAGATACTTGGAAAGTACATAGGTTAGTCAATCAGTTCTAGCACTCGCAATTTATTTATCGATAGAAAAAGAAAAATCCTGTTCTTTTTGCGTAAATTGATGAATACAACAACTATAATTGCGTGATTATCTGCAATCTTTCGAAGCGTACCATCGAAAAGAAAATGATAAAATGTAAATAAAGAACAAATCATCGATGGAATAAATACGATGAGAATACACCAAAATTAAGACTGATATTTAAACTCAGATTAAAAACAAAAAAAACACAATACAGGTTTTAAGAAATTTATTTGCAATAAACGAATCTTTTTTCTCAGCTATTCTCCTGACTATGTGTAGGATGTTCTCTTTAATTATATGGCAACCGTTGTTTTTTTTTATAAACAGAGATTCGAAGAAATAGAGAGACAATCTTAAGAAACTTATGTGTGTTCAGGATATTTATGGGAAAAAAAATTCATGATTAATATTCATAGTCATTATTTGACATA
>Ga0097683_1003363_pt1 | contig 12331 bp, 10 predicted proteins | sample ThiBio_1000_plan_2_FD_72846 | JGI IMG/M metagenome (GOLD analysis project Ga0097683, IMG submission 72846) | Wastewater bioreactor microbial communities from Cape Town, South Africa - Thiocy_cont_1000_plan - 1398105538256 (version 2) (version 2) ...
TGACGACGAGCATCACGAGGATGCAGAGCACGACGGATTTGGTGGTCGAGCGGCCCACGCCCTCGGCTCCGCCGGTGACACCCAGCCCGCTCTGGCAGGAGATGACGGAGATGAGCCAGCCGAAGACGAAGCTCTTCGTCATGCCGGAGATGAGGTCCATCATGTCGGCGCTCTCGACGAGGCGCATGATGTAGGCCGTCGTGTTGATATCCAGGGCAAAGTTGCAGATGAGCCAGCCGCCGACGAAGCCGATGTAGTTGCTGAAGACCACGAGGCACGGGAGCATGATGATCATGGCGATCACACGCGGGGCGACGAGGAAGCGGATCGGGTTGATCGACATGACCTCGAGGGCCTCGATTTCCTCCGAGACCTTCATGGTGCCCAGCTCGGCGGTGATGGCCGAGCCGCTGCGACCGATGACGACGACGCCGGTGAGGAGCGGGGCCAGCTCGCGCAGGAGCGTGATCGAGAGGAGGTCCGGCACGTAGGAGGTGGCTCCCATGCGGGCCAGCTCATGCGAACCCTGCATGGCGAGGGTGAGGCCGATGCTCAGGGAGGTGAGCGCCGCCATGGGGACGGCCTGCACGCCGATGCGCACCATCTGCTGAAAGATGGCGTCGATGCGGACGGTCGGCTTCCCGGCAAAGGGCGCGACAAAGGTCCAGTATAGAATCTGGGCGTTGAGCGTGAGAAACTGGCGCAACGCGACCACGGTCAGTTACTTGGCGGCGAGGGCCGCCAGGGCCTCGTCGCGGGTCTCGGAGATGGTGAAGAGCTCGTTCAGGCGGACGAGGTCAAAGATGGTGCGCACCTTTTTCTTCAGGCCAAAGAGGGCGATCCTGCCGCCGAAGGAGGAGGACTCGCGCACGTACTCGATGAAGGTGGCGAGGCCCGACGAGTCGATGTACTCGACATCGGTAAAGTCGATGAGGAGGACGGGGGCCTTTTCCGAGGCGCACTCGCGCAGGTCGGCGCGGAGGGTGGGGGAGGCGTGCAGGTCGATTTCACCCGTGATCTTGAGTGTGGTTGCCTGGGCGTCTTTCAACTTCTCGATCTGCATACCTGCGAGATAGCGAGGCGGGGCCGGGGAGGGAAGCTTGATTTGCGTCTGTCGAGGGTCGCACCTTGTGCGGGGCCATGAATCTGGTTTATTGGTGGCGAAATGGCTGCAGGAGAAAGATCGTGGGAGGAGATCCGCAAGGACTTCCCCGTGTTGGACCAGGAGGTCAACGGGAGGAAGCTCATCTATTTTGACAACGCGGCGACGTCGCAGAAGCCGCTGAGCGTGATCGAGGCGATGACGCACTACTACGAGCATGACAATGCCAACGTGCATCGCGGCCTCCACGAACTGAGCAATCGCGCCACTGCCGGATACGAGGGCGCGCGCGCCCGTCTCGCCGCCTACCTCGGCGCGCAGGATGAGGAGATCATTTTTACGCGCGGCACCACCGAGAGCATCAATCTCGTGGCCCGCGCCTGGGGCGAGGAATACCTGAAGGCCGGCGATGTGGTCCTGCTGACCGAGATGGAGCACCACAGCAACATCGTGCCGTGGCAGATGCTGGCCCAGCGCCGGGGAGTGAAGCTGCGTTTCATCCCGATCACGCCGGAGGGCACGCTGGATTTGTCCAATCTCGACCAGCTCCTCGACGGGGTGAAGCTCTTCAGCTTCGTCCATATCTCGAACAGCCTCGGCACGATCAATCCCGCCGCCGAGCTCGTCCGCCGGGCCAAGGCCGCCGGGGCCACCGTGCTCGTCGATGCCGCCCAGAGCGCAGGGCATCTGCCGCTCGACGTGAAGGAACTCGGCTGCGACTTTCTCGCGCTCTCGGGGCATAAAATGTGCGGCCCGACCGGCATCGGCCTGCTCTATGGCCGCCGGGAGATTCTCGACGTGATGCCGCCTTTCCATGGCGGAGGGGAGATGATTTCCACGGTCACGTTTGAGGGAAGCCAATACAAACCGTCGCCCTACCGCTTCGAGGCGGGGACTCCGGCCATCGCGGAGGCGATCGGCCTTGCCGTGGCGGCGGAGTACATCGACGGTATTGGCCGCGCCCGCATCTGGGAACACGACCAGCTCCTGGCGAAGGAAGGGCTGGCCGTATTGAGCCAGATCCCCGGCATCCGCATCCTCGGGCCGCTCGACCACCGGGCGGGCCTCGTCGCTTTCACGCTCCAGTCGGCCCATGCCCACGATGTGGTGAGCATGGCGGACCAGGAGGGACTCGCCCTGCGCGGCGGTCATCACTGCACCCAGCCGCTCCTGCGCAAGCTCGGCGTGCCCGCGTCCAGCCGCGCGAGCTTCGCCTTTTACAACACCGTGGAGGAGATTCACCGCATGGGGGAAATCCTCAAGAAAGTGCAGACCTTTTTTGCATGAACCTCGAAGAACTCTACCAGGAGGTGATCCTGGACCACAGCAAGCGCCCCCGGAACTTCGGCCCACTGCCCGACGCCACCGTGACTGTGCGCGGGGACAATCCCTCGTGCGGCGACGAGATCGAACTGTCGCTCAAGCTCAACGGCGACCAGATCGAGGACGTGAAATTCACCGGCCAGGGCTGCGCCATCTGCATGTCCTCCGCCTCGCTCCTCACCCTCAAGGTGAAGAAAAAAGACAAGGCGCAGGCCGAGGTGCTGCTCAAGGGATTCAAGGACATGCTCACCGCGCCCGAGGCCCCGGAGTCGAACGAGGCGCTGGGCGACTTGCAGATTTTTGCCGCCGTGCGGCGCTTCCCGCAGCGGGTGAAGTGCGCCACGCTCTCCTGGCGTGCGCTCGAGCAGGCGCTCGAGGCTCATGCGGGATCAGTGACCACAAAGGAGCCGGCCAGCTAGTCGGCTGAAGCTCGACGGTCGCGGAGGCGCGTAGTATTATTACGCAAAGAGTTTCCCCGATCGGCCGAAAAAGGGAGACCTTGTCCGTCCCTGCGAACGGATCGTTGAAATACGGTCTCTCCGGTCTCGACGTGTATACGTTTGATCTGTTAGTGCATCAGGTAATAGATCTCAAAAAGCATGAAGATCACCCAGGGAATGAAGGGACGGCGAGCGATGCTCTGCTCTTCGAGAACTTGTAAAGTCGTAGCCCCCTAAAGTCCCATGACAGGAAGGTCTCTTATTTTCCGGCGGGTTGACATACGCACTCTGAGGTTTTGCGCGTGATGGAGAGCGTGCTGCAAAATCCCCCGCATCCGCTGCTTCGCACGAGGGACCGCATCCTGGGTGCGGCGAGAGAACTATTTGCCAGCAAAGGATTTAAAGGTACGACTACGGCTGAGATCGCCCGTCGCGCCGGAGTGAATGAGGCGTTGATCTACCGGCATTTTCCAGCCAAGCGCGACCTGCACACGGCGATCCTCCGGGCCAAGCTCGAGGAAGAGGCGTCGCTGGAGCTCTTCCAGGCCCCGGAATCCATCGACCTGCCGGTGGAAACCGTCCTGCAGGCCGTGGCCCAGAGGTTTCTTGAGGCGCACGACCCGACCTTTCTGCGGCTTTACTACCAGAGCGCCCTCGAGGGGCATGAGCTGGCGGGGGAGTTTTACCAGCAGTTTGTCACCCGGTTCGTCAGCGTGCTGGAGGGAATGTTCGTCCGCTGGATGGCCGCAGGGCTCATCCATGCGAGCAATCCGCGCATGAGCGCGCAGGCGTTTCTCGGCATGTTGCGCAGCGCCGCGCTGAGCATCGAGCTGTTTCAGGACCCGGACTTTCTCCGTCCCTACGACGAACTGGCGAAGGATTTCACTACGACCTTTATCAACGGAATCCGGGTGTATCCGGTCCAAAGCGACCATAATCCGACCATCTAGGGGCATTTCCGTTTGCATTCCCCGGCATTCGGGGGGATGCTGTCGGTTCGCACGGGGGATATTCCGTTGGTGATAGTGGAGAGTTTCCACAGCGGATTTTAGGCAACAACCACCCATCTGCCCGTTGTTCTGTCGAACCAGCAGGTCATTCTGCGTCGTCTGAATGCGTCCATCCGTCGTGCGGTATATCTATGCAACAGGAGAAATCGATCGAAGTTGAAGGACGGATAACGAACGTACTACCCGGGACGATGTTTCACGTGGAATTGGCCAATAAGCACACGGTGCTGGCTCACATCTCCGGCAAAATGCGCAAGCGTTTCATCCGCCTGCTCAACGGCGACCGCGTGAAGCTGGAAATGTCCCCGTATGATCTGAGCAAGGCTCGGATCGTGTACCGTCTCGGCTAGTTTTTCTTTTTTTTCGGCCGGGTTTGTCTTCCGGCCATTTTCCGGGGAACACGGTTTCCCCTTTTTCGCCAGCGAGGATGTGTTTGTGTCTCGCGGCGGAGTCTCGAATGTCGCGTAAGGGTGGGCGCTCGGCCCACCCTCCTGCGACTCGCGGGCGCAAGGTCAGATATTGAGCGCCTTGCGACGATGATGCTCGTCGGGGCGATGCGCGATGCGATTGACCTCCTGCTCGGTGAGCGTGACGACCTGGCCCACGGCGGCGGCTCCCACGCGGATGCGTGCGGCCTTTTCGCACATGAACATGGCGGCCTCGACGGCCTGGGGCGATCCGCCCAGCGTGATGACGCCGTGGTTCTGCAGCAGGATGACGCGGGGGAGTTCCCCGGCATCCTTTTGGAAACTCTCGACCTCCTTGCGGATGGCCTGTGAGAGCACGAGTCCCGGATCGGTGTATGGCACGAAGGCCGAGACGTGCCCGCAGCAGACGATTTCATCGGGAAAGAGCCGTGTATCGGCAAACTCCTGCGCACGGTCGGAGCACAGGAACGCGTTGGCCGTGATCGGGTGCGTGTGGCCGACGAAGTTGATGCCCGGCAGCGACAGCAGGTAGGCGTGAAAGAGCGCCTCCACGGAGGGCTTGCGCGCGCTCTTGTCGACGCGCGACTCGAGCAGGGCGTTGTCCACATCCGTATCGGAGAGGCCCCTGGCATCCAGCAGGGCGATGAGCGGGGCGGAGTAGCACCGCACCACGCCATCGGGCGTGAGCGTCGACAGGCTGGAGCCGGACGCCTTCACCAGGAAGGTGTCGGCGTCGAGGCGGGTGGATGTATTGCCTTCCCCCAGGATGGCCAGTTGCAGGTCGGGCCGGCCGAGGCTGTGGGAGAGGGCGAGGAGGGAGTCGAGGGCGGTATCAGGCATAAAGAGGGCCAAAGTTCTGGCAGGCTCGGAAGTCCGCCGCCTCGAGGTCTGCGGTGCCGAAGGCGTTCCACGTGCTGGGACGGAAGACGCGTTCGCGCGAGACGTTGTGCATGTAGACGGGGATGCGGAGCATCGCAGCGAGACTAATAAGGTCGCTGCCGATGTGTCCATAGGCGATGGCGCCGTGGTTGGCTCCCCAGGCGTTCATCACGCTGTAGACATCGCTGAACGCACCCTCGCCCGTGAGGCGCGGGGCGAACCACGTGGTCGGCCACGTCGGGTTCGTGCGTTCGTCGAGGATGGTGTGCACGTCGTCCGGCAGTTCGACCGTCACGCCCTCGGCGATTTGCAGGGCAGGGCCGAGACCGGCGATGAGGTTGAGCCGGAACATGGTGGTCGGCATGCCGCCGCGGGTGCGGTAACGGGTGGACCAGCCGCCGCCGGGGAAATACTCGGTGATGGAGGGATGCCACGTGGTCGCCTTCAGGCAGGCGTCGACCTCCTGCTGCGAAATTTCCCAGAAGGGCTTCATCGCAGGCTGGCCATTGATCTGCTGCTCGCCCGTGCCGTCGAGGGCGGCGGGGCCGGAGTTGATGAGATGCAGGATACCGTCCTTCGCATCACCTGCGAGGGCGTGGCCGGTGACGCGCTTCACGGCGTCGGCGCTCCAGTAGGTGCGCACGTCGGCAAAGATCTGCGCCGTGTTCGTGAGCAGATGGCCGAAGAGCATCGACGCGCCGTTGAGGCAGTCGTTCTCGGTCGCCACGATGTACGGGGCGCGGGTGCCGTTCCAGTCAAAGGACGTGTTGAGGATGGCCTCGAGGAAGTCGCCGTTCGGCTGGTAATCCGTCCACTGGCGCTGGCCCTGGAAGCCCGCCGCGATGGCGTTGTGGCCGTGAGCTTCCTCGCGGAATCCCTTCTCGGCCAGCTTCGGGTTGCCCACCATGAGGTCGCGGGAGATGAGGGCCATCTTCACGCTGGTCTCCCATTCCTGGTCGAGCTGCTGGCGCGAGCGGGTCATGGACGGCGAGTTGTAATCCTTGCCCTCGGGGCAGTGGGCCTTCACCCAGGCGAAAGCCTTTTCGTACTCGGCCTCGTCGTAGATGCCCTTGTCGATACGGCGGAGGATCTCCGTCGAGTCGATGGTCTCCACGCGCATGCCGAGGTATTTTTCAAAGAAGGGCTGGTCGACGATCGACCCGGCGATGCCCATGGAGACGCCGCCGATTCCCAGGTAGGAACGGCCGCGCATCTGGGCCACGGCCAGACCGGCGCGCACGAATTGCAGAATCTTTCCCGCAACGTCCTCCGGGATGCTGCTGTCGCCGCCATCCTGCACCTCGCGGCCATAGATGCCAAAGGCGGGCAGGCCCTTCTGCGAATGCCCCGCGAGCACGGCGGCGAGATAGACTGCGCCGGGGCGCTCGGTGCCGTTGAAACCCCACACGGCTTTCGGAATGAGCGGGTCCATGTCCATCGTCTCCGAGCCGTAACACCAGCAGGGCGTCACGGTGAGGGAGACCTTCACGCCCTCGCGGGCAAACTTCTCCGCGCATGCCGAGGCCTCGGCTACGCCGCCGATGCAGGTGTCGGCCAGGACGCACTCGACGGGCGTGCCGTCGGTGTAGCGCAGGGTGGAGCTGATGAGCTTGGCGGCGGATTCCGCCATGAGACGCGTCTGGTCCTCGAGGGACTCGCGCACGCCGCCGAGGCGGCCGTCGATGGTGGGGCGGATTCCAACCTTGGGATGGGAGGGAGTAGACATGGGCAAAATTTCACCACCCGGAGGGCTGGCGGGGAAGAGCCGCGATTGACCTAAAGTTGGCAATTTTTGACTTCCCATCCCGCCGCTCCGTCCGACAATGCGGGAATGCCCTCGCCCGAGCCCCTGTACTTCAGCCGGCAGGTCTCCGACGCCCGGAGGTTTCACCTGCCGCCGGGGCGCTCCGATGTGTCCCTGGCTGTGGCCGGGGCGGGGTGGGAGGCGTGCCGGGCGGACTACGACATCCGCCGCACCAGCTTCTCGCATCTCACTGTGGAATTCGTCGCCAAGGGCGAGGGGATGGCGAAGCTGGCCGGGGAGAGATTCCCTCTGCGCCCGGGGGTGATTTATGTCTACGACCGCACGGTGCCGCACTGGATCACGGCAGGGGAGGGTGGGATGGTGAAATACTTTGCCCTGCTGCGGGGCGCTGCCGCCCGCAAGCTCCTCGCCCGGCGCGGGCTGAAGCTCGGCGGGGCGTGCACGGTGACGCGGCCCGACCGCATTCGCGAGATCTGGGACGACCTGATCGAAATGGGCTTCGGCGACCGCTCGGATCGCGAGGAGGCGTGTGCCGATACTTTGCGATACTTGATCCTCAAGATCGGAGACCTGACCACGCCCGAGGGCGAAAGCGCCTCCCTCGCCTATGCCACCTACCAACGATGTCGCGAGACGATGGAGGAGCGGTATGCGGAACTCGTCACGGTGAGCGATGTCGCGCGCGTCTGCGGCATCGATCCCGCGTACATGTGCCGGTTGTTCCTGCGCTTCGGGCGGCAGAATCCCTACCGCTACCTGCTCTGGCTGCGGGTGAACCACGCTGTCGACCTGCTGCGCCACACCTCGAAAACCGCCCGGCAGGTCGCGGAGGACCTGAACTTCAGCGATGCCTCGACCTTTTCCCGTACAGTGAAGCGCGTCTTCGGGCTCTCGCCCTCCCGGCTCGGGCGGATGCTGCCCGACTCCCGCAAAGGCGAAGATTCTTCCTCGCTTGAGTAGGCAGGTTGTTCTTTTCTTGGGAAAGATCGCATGAACACACCTCCCCAGCCCCGGCGACCGGTCTCGATGAGGCAGCTGGCGGCGGAGTGCGGGCTTTCGGTGGCCACGGTGTCGCGTGCGCTGCGGAGCGGGGCAAAGGCCTCGGCAGAGACGCGCCAGCGGGTGCAGGAGGCGGCGGAGCGGCTCGGGTATGCCTTCAACCCCTATGTCGGGCAGATGATGTCGGGCCTGCGGCGCGGAAAGCGTGAGGTGGTGCTCGGCAACCTGGCCTTCCTCTGGTGGGATGACGCTCCGGCTCTCGACGCCTCCCATACCGGAGCCACGCGGCGGCACGCCCTCGCCCGGGCGGCGGAGCTCGGGTACTCCGTATCGGAGTTTTCCCTGCGCAGGCAGACCCCGGCGGCCCTCGTGCGCGTGATGGGGCATCGCGGCATCCGCGGCGTGCTGATCCTCTCGCCGATGTCGGCGGTGGGGAAGTCCCATCTGCGCGTGAAGCTTGATGACTTTGCCTGTGTCTCCATCGGCTGGTCGTTGTACTCCCCGGCGTTTCATCGCGTGAGGTTCGATCATTTCCAGGCCACCCGGCTGGCGATCCACCATGCGAGGCGGAAATTCGGCGAGCGCCTGGCGGTGCTGGTCGATCGGAGGTTCGATCAACGCTCCGACCGCTCGTGCCGAGCGGCCTTTCTTTCCCACCATCCCGGGGGACCTGCGGCGGCGGCGAAGCTCGTTTTTGACACAGCCCATCTCGATGCCAGAAAGCTGCGCCGGGCGTACGAGGAGGGAAGATTCACCGGACTGATCGCGCTCAATGAAGGGCAGCTGCCCCGGGAGTTCTTCCAGTGGTTTCCGCGCGAGCAGATGATCTACCTCGACGACCCCGGCTCCTCGGCGAGCTTTGGCCGGGTTGACCTGCGGCATGATCTGCTGGGGCGCTGGGCGGTCGATCAGCTCGTGGGTACGATCCAGCGGCAGGAAACCGGCGAACCGGAGGTGCCGTTGACGATCTTTGTCCCGCCGCGCTGGGTGCCGGGGCCTCGCTAGAGATTGTTGCAGAGGGCGAGCGGTTTCTTTTCGACACGGCTCGGGGATTTTCGTGATAGTCGGCGGTTTGCGTGCCGTGCGGCGCGGATATTCCGATTTTTTATGAAGCTCATCTCCTCGATCGAATCACCCTCGGGTCAACCGCTGTTTTTCCTCAACGGCCAGTCCTCCGCCTACGTCCTGGGCGTGAATGCCGAGGGCTTTCTCTGTCATTTGCACTGGGGCGGTCCGGTCGCGCCGGATGCCTCGCTGGGGGCTTTCTTTGAGCAGGCCTGCATCGCGTTCAGCCCGGGTTTCCGCAAGTCGGGGGGAGGCTTGGTCGGTCTCGACACCCTGCGCCTGGAGTATCCGACGGCGAATACGGGAGACTTCCGCGTGCCTGCGTTGGATGTACAGCATCCTGACGGAACGTGCGGCCTGCGCCTGAGCTACGCCGCCCATCGCATCGCGGCGGGCAAGCCCGCTCTCGCCTCGCTCCCAGCCACCTATGTGGAAGCGGACTCGGAGGCGGAGACGCTGGAGGTCGATCTGCAGGACGAGCTGGGCGGCATCACGGTGACGCTGCTGTACACCGTCTTCGCCGGGCGCGATGTGGTGGCCCGCTCGGCTCGCATCCGCAATACCGGCTCCGCTCCGGTGAAGCTCCTGCGTGCGCTCAGCCTGGCGCTCGACCTGCGCGGATCGGACTTTGAAATGCTCCACCTGCCCGGCGCGTGGGCTCGGGAGCGCTGGATCGAGCGGCAACCGCTGCACTCCGGCGCGCAGTTCATCAGCTCCCGGCGCGGGGCGAGCAGCCACCAGTACAATCCTTTCTTCGCCCTGCTGGACCCCGCAGCCACGGAGACCACGGGCGAGGTGCGCGGCGTGAGCCTCGTGTACAGCGGCAACCACATCGGCGGGGCCGAGGTGGACCAGGTTTTTAACACCCGCATCGTCTCGGGCATCAATCCCGAGGGCTTTTCCTGGCATCTCGCGCCGGGGGCGGAGTTCCAGACTCCCGAGGTCGTGCTGGCCTACTCGGCGGAGGGCCTGGGTGGTCTTTCCCGCCAGTACCACCACCTGTACAGGGAACGTCTGGTGCGTGGCGCATGGCGCGACCGCGAGCGGCCCGTGCTGGTCAACAACTGGGAGGGCACGTACTTTGACTTCACCGCCGACAAGCTCGTCGCCATCGCCCGGGTGGCGGCCCGCACCGGAGTCGAGCTTTTCGTGCTCGACGACGGCTGGTTCGGCAAGCGCAACGACGACACCACCTCGCTCGGCGACTGGTTCGTCGATGAAAAGAAACTCCCCGGCGGCCTCGCTCCGCTGGTGAAGCGCATCAATGACGAGGGGCTGGCCTTTGGCCTCTGGCTGGAGCCCGAGATGATCTCGCCTGACAGCGAGCTGTACCGCGCGCACCCTGACTGGTGTCTGCATGTGCCGGGTCGCAGCCGCACGGAGGGCCGTCAGCAACTCGTGCTCGACTTTTCCCGCGACGAGGTCGTGCAGGGCATCGGCGACCAGCTGGTCGCGATCCTGCGCAGCGCACCCATCCGCTATATCAAGTGGGACATGAACCGCCACCTTACCGAGATCGGCTCGGCGGGGCATGCGGTCGAGAGCCAGGGCGAGGTGGCTCACCGCCACATCCTCGGCGTCTACCAGCTCATGGATCGCCTCACCACGGAGTTTCCCGAGATCCTCTTCGAGAGCTGCTCGGGCGGCGGCGGGCGCTTCGATCCCGGCATCCTGTACTACATGCCGCAGACATGGACCTCGGATAATTCCGACGCCATCTCGCGCCTGAAGATCCAGTACGGCACCTCCATCGTCTACCCGCCCTGCACGATGGGCGCGCACGTTTCCGCCGTGCCAAATCACCAGGTCTTTCGCACCACGTCGCTGCGCACGCGCGGCTATGTCGCGCTCGGCGGGCAGTTTGGCTTTGAACTCGATCTCACCACCCTCCCGGAGGAGGAGATCGCGGAAATGACGGATCTCGTCCAGCTCGTGAAGGAAACCCGACACCTCCTGCGCACGGGAGATTTTCATCGCCTGAGCGATCCTTTCACCGGGCATGTCGCCGCCTGGGAGATCGTCTCGCCGGATCGCAGCGAGGCTCTCGTGACGGCCACGCTGGCCTTCTCCGAGCCGAATTTCCTCCACCTGCCGCTGAAACTGCGCGGCCTCGACCCGGCGGCGCGCTACCGCGTCGTCCACGGCCCCGAGGGCGAATGGCCCGGCGACGTCCTGATGCAGCTCGGGCTGCCCGTGGCGTTCAAGCAGGACTTCGACAGCATCCTCTGGCATCTCAGGCGCGTGTAGAGCGCCTGATCCCGGGTGGAGGGGGAGGGTGTGTAACTGTTACACTCATCCCTGCTTGAGACGGCGGGAGAGACGGTCATTTATTTCCTCATGATGTCTCTCTCCTCCGGTCAGGCGGACGCGTGGACCAGCGCGTCGCGGTTTGTCAAAAAGTCGCTCGACGCTGATTTTGTGGTCGTTGGCGGCGGCTTGGCGGGCGTGTGCGCCGCGCTGGCGGCGGCTCGCAACGGCCTCTCGGTCATTCTCGTGCAGGATCGCTCCGTCCTCGGCGGCAACGCCTCCAGCGAGATCCGCATGCACATTGTCGGGGCGGATTGCCATGGCGGTCGCCCGGGCGCCCGCGAGTCCGGCCTCATCGAGGAGCTGAAGCTCGAGGATTCCTACCGCAACCCCCACCGCAGCTACTCGCAGTGGGACCTGCTGCTTTACGAAAAGGTGACCGAGGAAAAGTGCATCACCCTCATGCTGGATTCCGACTGCATCGGCTGCCGGATGACGGAGGCAGGCGACGCCATCGCCGCCGTGACCGTGCTGCGCAATTCCACCGAGGAGATTTTTGAGATCACGGGCCGGTACTTTGCCGACTGCTCGGGGGATTCCCGCCTGGGCTTTGAGGCCGGGGCCGACCTGCGCATGGGCCGCGAGAGCCAGGCCGAGTACGGCGAAAGCCTCGCCCCCGTCGAGGCCGACGCGAAGACACTCGGCAGCTCGATCCTCATCACGGGCCGCGAGCACCCGACGTCGCAGCCCTTCATCGCCCCGCACTGGGTGCGCAAGTTTACGAAGGATCAGCTCCACCACCGCCCGATCCACAGCTTTGAGTATGGCTACTGGTGGTTTGAGTGGGGCGGCCAGCTCGACACGATCAAGGACAACGAAGTCATCCGCCACGAGTTGCTCCGCATCGCGCTCGGCATCTGGGATTACGTGAAAAACTCCGGCCATCACCCCGAGGCTGCCAACTGGGCGCTCGACTGGGTGGGAGCGATCCCTGGCAAGCGCGAGAGCCGCCGCCTCCTCGGGCCGCACGTGCTCCTGCAGGACGACGTGCTCTCGGGCCGCATCTTCCCCGA
>Ga0097683_1003366_pt1 | contig 12318 bp, 9 predicted proteins | sample ThiBio_1000_plan_2_FD_72846 | JGI IMG/M metagenome (GOLD analysis project Ga0097683, IMG submission 72846) | Wastewater bioreactor microbial communities from Cape Town, South Africa - Thiocy_cont_1000_plan - 1398105538256 (version 2) (version 2) ...
ATGTTAAAAATAAATAAAATTGAAAATAAAAAATTATTATCAGTTGTAAACTAGTGTTTGTCAACATATTACAGATTACATATATATCGAAGATTTACGATATACATATACCAACTAATTAAACTTCTATTTATTATCAGCCAGAATTTTCATAAACACCAGAAGATTTATTCGGTTGTAAAAAATTTATCTTTGATAGTAAAAATTTTATTAATGAACAGAAATTTTTTATTAGCGATAAATTATCCATCTTTTATTGAATTATTTATAAGTATATTGGCTCAAATTGGCATTTTGTAATTTTTATTTACTATATAGTGTGCATTTTTATTATTCAACATACAATCTAGCCTTATATTATTCGTATGTGAATATTCTTATATATTTATCTTCCACTATTATAATTATTTCCTCAAGTATAATAATTATAGTCTCCTAGTACGAATATTATGTCTTCAAATATCTTTCCAAGATATAAATATTCTTTTATATGTTGAAAATGCAAATAATATATTTGAAGACATAAATGTTCTTTCACACATGAAGAATGTAATTGAGAAACTAGAAGAGATAATTTATTGCTAAAAGCAATATAATTAAGATATTTGAACAGGTAAAGTATCTGTTAGATTTTAAGAATATAAATAATATATCCGAAGAGATAAAGTATCCATTGGATTTTAAGAATTCTATTAGTAAACTGAGGAAGATAAATTATCTTTTATATTTGAGAATACAAGAACCCTGAATAGATAAATTATCTATTCAATTAGATTCCAAAAATATAGGATATTTATAATGAAAAATATCTCAACTGACAAATTTTTTATTATAATTAAATCTCCAGCGGTTGTAATAAAAATATCAGTAAGCAAACAAAACATTTTACAATTCTAAATAAATATTGGGAAGCAATCAACAATAGTGAGTATTTATTTAATAATTAGTCTCAAATTATATATAAAGTTTCTTGATATATATACAATCTGTGATATGTTGACAAACACTAGTTTACAACTGAAAATAATTTTTTTATTTCAATTTTATTTATTTTTAACATTCTTTTATATAATGAATAGATATCGTGTAACTCTAAAAAGAATACATATAATATCACACACAAGAATAAATCTGATATATTATAAGAAAATAATACTAAGATATTTGTGGATATAACTATTATAATAATTGGAGATAAGGTATCTTTTATATTACTGGAATGCAATTAAGAAACTGGAAGAGATAAAGAGATAAAGTATTAATTATATCTCAAGAATACAATAAACTAGAAGAAATAAGAATAATACTTTAAGAGATGATAATTATAATACTTTAAGAGATCAGAATCTTTAAGAGATAATAATTCCTAAACTGGAAGAGATAAATTATCTTTTGCGCAACTGGAATACAAATAATATACTTGAAGAGATAAATTATCTTTGAGTTACTGGAATACAAACAATATACTGGAAGAGATAATAATTCGAATACTTGAAGAGATAAATTATCTTTGAGTTACTGGAATACAAACAATATACTGGAAGAGATAATAATTCGAATACTTGAAGAGATAATTCTAATACTGGAAGAGATAATTCTAATACTGGAAGAGATAATTATTCTAAAACTGGAAGAGATCGTAATTCTAATACCGGAAGAGATAATAATTCTAATACTTGAAGAGATAAATTATCTTTGTGTTATTGGAATACAAACAATATACTGGAAGAGATAATAATTCTAATACTTGAAGAGATAAATTATCTTTGTGTTACTGGAATACAAACAATATACTGGAAGAGATAATAATTATAAAACTGGAAGAGATAATAATTATAAAACTGGAAGAGATAATTATTACAATACTGGAAGAGATCAGAATTCTAATACTCGAGAGATAATAATTGTAATACACGGAGAGATAATAATTATAATACTCGGAGAGATAATAATTGTAATACTCGGAGAGATAATAATTGTAATACTCAGAGAGATAATAATTGTAATACTCGGAGAGATAATAATTGTAATACTCGGAGAGATAATAATTGTAATACTGGAAGAGATCAGAATTCTAAAACTTGATGAGAAAAATTATCTTTTAAATTACTCGAGTACAATTATAATACTAGAAAAGATAAATTATCAATTATATTACAAGAATACAATCGATCAACTTGAACAGATAATTATTATGAAATATGGATAGAGAATAATTCGAAGACTTAAAAAGATAATAATTCTAATACATGTCGATATAATAATTCGAGAACTTGCAGGAAGAATTATTGTATTAATTAAAGAGATAAATGTTATTTTAATTTCTAGGAACACAATAAAGATATTTGAAGAGATAAATTATCTTTTACATATTTATAATGCAAATAATATACTGCAATAAATAAATTATCTATTGAATTTTGGAATACAAATAAGATTGTTGAAAAGAGAATAACAAGAAATTATTAAACAATGTAATAATAATTATATAAAAATGATGCTCAAAGAGATTGTAACAGTTGGAGAAATAATTCTGATATTTGAAGAGATATTTCTCCTAGTCTTAATGTAATAATTATGATACTAGAAGAGATATTTTATACTTAGAAATATAATTGTTAGCATAAATGCAGAAACTAATATCATTATATAATTAAACAATTAAACAATTAAACAATAATTTTAAGAGAAAGAGATGTATTATGATATGTAAATATTTATATTAAATTGAATATTATATATTTGAACTGAAAAATATTTTTACATATAAAAAATAAATCATATGTAAAATTAATAATAATTGCAGTAATATATATTGAAATATATATTAGACGAGATAAATATAGTATAGCCAAAAGAATAATATACAATAATTATTTAATATAAAATAATTTATCGCTAATAAAAAATTTCTGTGCATTAATAAATTTTTTATTATCGAACCCAATTTTTAGCAGCTTCTTAAAAATCCTGGGGCTGTGATAATAATTTATCAGTGCCAGTAAATTATCTAAAAACATGTCTAATCTAAATAATTATGTGTAATCTTATACATAATTAAATAATATAGAAAATGGTAACATAATATTTTCTATATATGCAATATTGCTAATATGTTGATAAACACTAGTTTACAACTGATAATAAATTTTTAATTTCAATTTTATTTATGCTTAATGACGTATACAGTTTGAATTGTATATAATTAATATCTCAAGAGAAAAGGATTTAAATACTTGAAGAGATAAATATAATATTATTTGAATTTGTGATGATTCGAATATATAAAGATATAATAATTGAATACTTGAAGAGATAAATATAATATTATTTGAATTTGTGATGATTTGAATTTGTGATGATTCGAATACATAAAGATATAATAATTGAATACTTGAAGAGATCAGGATTATAATATTTGAGGAGATCAGGATTATAATATTTGAAGAGATCAGGATTATAATATTTGAAGATATAAAGACTATAATACTTGAAGATATAAAATATAAAATATATTTTATATTTTATATTTTATATTTTACATTGGGAATATAATTATAATATTCAGAGAGATAAATTATATTTTACATATTTAGAATGTAGTTAAGGTAGTTGAACATGTAAAAGATAATTTGTATTTTACATGTTTCATAATACAAATATTATGTTTGAAGATAAATTATCTTTTACATCTTGAGAATGCAATTAAGATACTTGAAGAGATAAATTATTTTTACATAGTGGAATAAAATTAGGATACTTAAAAAGATAAGGATTATAATACTTGAAGGGATGATAATTATAATACTTTAAGAGATAAATAATTTTTTACATAGTGGAATAAAATTAGGATACTTAAAAAGATAAGGATTATAATACTTGTAGGGATAATAATTATAATACTTGAAGAGATTTATTGAAAAATTATATGCGAGAGATAATAATTATAATACTTAAAGAGATTTATTGAGAATTATACATTGAGAGATAATAATTATAATACTTAAAGAGATTTATTGAGAATTATACATTGAGAGATAATAATTATAATATTTGAAGAGATTTATTGAGAATTATACGTTGAGAGATAATAATTATAATATTTGAAGAGATTTATTGAGAATTATACGTTGAGAGATAATAATTATAATACTTAAAGAGATTTATTGAGAATTATACATTGAGAGATAATAATTATAATATTTGAAGAGACAAGTATTATATACTAAAAGAAATAAATATTATAAAAGTCGAAGAGATAAATTATCTTTTAGATCTAGAGAATACAATTAAGAAATTTGGAGAGATAAATTATCTTTTACATCTAGAGAATACAATTGAGATACTTGAAGAGGTAAAATATCTTTTAAATTTTGAGAATAGAATTAATAAACTTGGAGAGATAAATTATCTTTTACATTTTGAGAATACAATCAAGAAACTTGAAGAGTTAAAATATATTTTGCATCTTAGGAACAGAATTATATTTGGAGGGGTGAAGTGTGTTTTGCATCTTGGGAACAGAATTATATTTGAAGAGATAAAATATGTTTTGCATCTTGGGAACAGAATTACATTTTACATGCTAGGAACAGAATTATACATGAAGAGATAATTTTAACACTCGACGATATAAATTATATTTATATAATAGGAATAGAATTATAAAACGTGAAGAAAATACAATTAATATACTTGGAGAGATAAATTATCTTTTACATTATGAGAATGTATTTAATACTCAAAGAGATAATAATTATAATACATGAAGAGATAAAATACATGAAGAGATAAAATGCATGAAGAGATAAAATGCATGAAGAGACAAAATACAACTTATATACTTATATACTTATATACTTATATACTTATATACTTATATATTTATGTATTTATATACTTATATATTTATATATTTATGTATTTATGTATTTATGTATATGGATAATTCAAGCAAATGAATAGATATAAATTATAATACTTGGAGAGATAAATTATTGCATTCTGAAAAACCAATTAAGAAACTTGGAGATAAATTATATTTAGATTTGATAAAGAAATTAATATACTTGAAGATATTAATTATCTTTTACATTGCGAGAATGCAATTAATATATTTAAATAGATTTAAAATATAATACTTGAAAAGATAAATATAGGAAGAGATAATAATTCGAGCTAATGAAGAGATAATCATTACAATATTTCAGGACGATATTATTCGAATATTTCAGGACGATATTATTCGAATACTTGAAGAGATTATTAATTATTTACTAGGAGATAAATATTCTTTTACATATTGAGAATACAATTCTAATACTAATGCTTGTATAGATAAATGTTCTTTATATATTGAGAATACATTTGAAGACATGATAATTATGCTCGAAGATAAAATAAAGATATTGACAGAAATAATAGAAGGTGGATTATATGTTAAATAATAACTATAAAATACCCATTTGAGCTAATATAGTTATAAATAATTGAACAAAACATACATTTATTGAAATATCGCTAATAAAATTATGTGCACAAATAAAATTTTTACCATCAAAGATAAATTTTGGGCAACAGATTGAAATCTTCAGGACGTTTACGAAAATTCTGGTTGATAAATAGAAGTTTATCTAATTAGTTGGCATACGTATATCGTAAATCTTCGATCTTCGATATGTATGCAATCTGTAATATGTTGACAAACACTAGTTTACAACTGATAATAATTTTTTAATTTCAATTTTATTTATTTTTAACATTCTCTTTTTAATATTATTACAAATAATATATGTGTATTCTTGTTAACTCACTCATAACTTAACTTTCAGTTTAATTATTATCCCTTATAAGCTATAGTTTTTTCTATTCAAGTATTTTAATAGCTTTCTATTCATATATTATATTCTATTCAAGTATTTTAATAGCTTTCTATTCATATATTATATTCTATTCAAGTATTTTAATAGCTTTCTATTCATATATTATATTCGTATTCTAATCATGTATTATATTCGTATTCTAATCATGTATTATATTCGTATTCTCACCATGTATTTGAATCGTTCTCTTTAAGTATTTGAATAGTTCCCTCGAGTAATAGAAAATATCCCTTTGAGTTCCTTAATTGTTTTTCTCAATAGTTTTCTCTTTATGTAATAGTATTTTTCTGTTCATGTATTATAAATTGTTCCTCTTCAAATATATTTCTCTACAAAGTTCCTTAATTACGTTTTCTTCAAGTATATTTCTCTACAAAGTTCCTTAATTACGTTTTCTTCAAGTATATTTCTCTACAAAGTTCCTTAATTACGTTTTCTTCAAGTATCAGAATTGTTTTCTTCAAGCAAAAGAAAATCTATCCCTTCAAATATATTAATGGTATTGCAGTTAAGTAAAAGAAGACCTATCCCTTTAAGTCTTCTAATTGTTTTCTGTATAAATGTTTAAATGATTATCTTCCATCAGTCAAAATTATTATCTCTACGTATATTTATCTTTCAAGTATATAAATAGTATTTATAATGAATAAACATAATATTCAAGTATCAAAGTTATCTTTTGTATTCTGGTAATACAAAAGATAACTTATCTCTTCATTTTACAATTATCCCTTCAAGTATTCTAATTATCTCTTTAAGTATTCGAATAATTTATCTCTTCGATTATATTATCTCTTCGATTATATAAATTATATTCAGGTACTATAAAAGATAATTTATATTTTATATTATATTGATTATCTCATCAAATAATACTATATTTTTCCTCTTCATGTATTCGAATACTTTCTCTTCATGTATTCGAATACTTTCTCTTCATGTATTCGAATGCTTTCTCTTCATGTATTCGAATACTTTCTCTTCATGTATTCGAATACTTTCTCTTCATGTATTCGAATGCTTTCTCTTCATACAAATTAATCGTATTTTTGAGATATAATATCATATTTATAGCATTATATCTATGAATATGGAATGTTAAAAATAAATAAAATTGAAAATAAAAAATTATTATCAGTTGTAAACTAGTGTTTGTCAACATATTACAGATTGTGTATAAGTCGATGGCCTAATAAAAATTGTGGATAGGTTGATAACCTAAAGCTTACATCGTATTACAAAAATTTTATCGACAGAAAAAGATTTGTCAATAAAATTATTATAGACAATATAAGGGATAAAATTAAAGTGATATTGTGAAATAGAATAATTATATTGCATAAAAATTTCTCTTGTTAAATAAGAGAAATTAAGTATAAAATTTATGTTGAAATATTGCATAATTAGCGTTAATTTTTGTATTAGTTAAGTTGTGAATATTATATTTAAAACATTTCGATAAGTTATATGATTATATTAAATATTTGATAAGTTGTATAATAACAATTAAAAGTTAGATTTACTTAAGTAAATAAGAAGAGTACAATATGCGTCTTCAGAAGCATATTTAATTTGTTCATGTGTAAGAAGATGTTTTGACCATCGAGAAAAAGTAATTTCTGGATCTTTGGTAAGTTCTTTGTTTAAAATATCTCTACAAAGTTGTTGTAATCCACCATCATTTTGATACGAAATATCTTGATATGCTTTTTCAAAACTGGGTAATTGTAGTTTATTTAATTTATAACGAGTATTTAACCAATTTACAATATGATTTATATCAGATTTTACACCATACATAATTTTAGTAATAGAATCATCATAAATAAGTTTTTCTAGTTGTTCTGGTACTCCTTTTGAATCTAGAAAAGTTCTAATAATAAGACAACTATCTAAAGTTGCTATCGTTATTATTCTTAATATTTTTAAACTATTACAGTTAAATTCAGTATCTATACCTACTATATTTGTTTTGTTATAAATATTGTTGATAATCCATTGGTCGATTTTATCAATAGAATTTAAAACAGTTACGTTATAATTACTGGGACAACTAAATATATCTTCCAATTTACTTTTTTTTGATTGCAAAGTTTTCTTTTTATCAACTAGATTATTTCTCCATTCATTTTTATAAAACATCACATCTAATTCATCTTCTGTTAAATTTTTATAATCCTTAATTTCAACCATTGTGTTATTTATAGTACCTATATATAAATTTATATATTCAATACCCAAATTAATATTCAATATCAATTATTTATTGTTTTGATTTCCATATCAAAATTAACAAATATTTTATACTATATTGATTACATATAGTTAATGGATATTAATTTTTGTGTTGAACATATAAATTTATATACAATGTTATAAGCTATACACAAAAAATATAAATGATAAGATATTTTAGATAATAGTTGGATAATCTGTTTAATATTATATTATCTATTACTAAATAGATAGTTTTTAATGTTGGTTTATACATGGTGTATTTACAGATATGTGTAAATACGTATAAATGATAATAAGCATAAAATAGATAGTATGATTATTATCTATTTTATTATAAATTATATTATATAATTATAATACCTATATAGTAAATTATATAATTGTAATACCTATATAGTAAATATTTCATAGATGTATGAAATACGTGACTGTTGTGAAAATTAATGATTAAAAATTGGTATCCTTACACTTATCATATCTCACCATTTGTTCTGAATAATAATAAGCCCCTTGTTTTGGAATACATTTTCCACCACCTGTTGGACCACTGTGAGGACAATGGCGTGATGCTGATAATGGACTTATTCTTTGTAAAGAAGTATGTAGTAAACGACAATTAATAGTATCAAGATCCAATTGACCGAAACCGCCATAGGCTTTAGTTGACATAAATGTCATACATTCTTGGAAAGAATTATATTGTTGATTAGCACCTGTACATTGTAGCATTGTAGCACCACATACAGATTGTATGACTGTTTGAAGAGCAGAACTGTCTAGTGGATTAATATCTTGCCAATTAGAATGAATAAAATTCACTTGTCCACCGCATATTTTATCATCTTCATCAAAAAAGAAACTTCCATGATGAGTATAATTATACAATGATGAGTTTGTTGCAAAATCTTGGAATTTTATTAGTGCCTGGAAACTACATGTATTATTCCAGCATGTTACATGTGTTATCTCTGTTTCTGTCACTCTATGAGGTAATGGCAACCCCCCTTGAACTGGTCCACCTAATCCATAATAGTATTCAATCACGCTCAATATTCCTGTAAATTCTCCAATAGGTGGCAATTTAACAAATGCATCTTCAGAAAATAGTCTGCTTGGTACTGTCAAATTGTTATTTACTAATGCTTCATAGATCATATTTGCTCCTTTTGGCCACACTACGTTATCATATACATCTTGTACTATTTTTCTTTGTTCACCACTCCTTTTTTCTCTTGCTCTAAACAGTTCGGTATATGTTTGATTATGCGCAGTGTGATTATGATGTCCATGATGTCCATGTCCTCCATGATGTCCGTGTCCTCCATGATTATGACCTTCGTGCCCATGTCCGTTTGTAGGAGTTGGTCTAGTAGTGGTAGTAGTAGGTCTAGTAGTAGTGGTAGTAGTAGGTCTAGTAGTAGTGGTAGTAGTAGGTCTGGTAGTAGTGGTAGGTCTAGTAGTGGTAGTAGTAGGTCTGGTAGTAGTGGTAGTGGTAGGTCTAGTAGTGGTAGTAGTAGGTCTAGTAGTGGTAGTAGTAGGTCTAGTAGTGGTAGTAGTAGGTCTAGTAGTGGTAGTAGTAGGTCTAGTAGTGGTAGTAGTAGGTCTGATAGTACTAGTATTACAATTACCGTTTCCATTACCGTTACAATTACCGTTACCATTACCATTATTTAAATAATTTTTCAAAGCTGGTCGAATATAAACTTTTGTTTTATGGTTAGAAAAAGATGAATCATTTGCGCAAACAAAAAATAAAAGTGCGAGGCTAGTGAATAAGTAAAGAGATTTCATTTATTTATAAAGTAACAATTATACAAAAAATCAATTTTGTATGATCAATACAAAGTAAGAATGATAGGTATAAAAGGGTACTTGTGAAAAAAAGAATAATATTGTGGTTAATTGAGACAATGGACTGTTTTTGATCATGTGATCATATTTTGTTATTTTATCTATTTTTAAAAATATCCTTTTATGAATATCCATCTGAATAAGATATTTTATATCCTTTTTTAAAATATCTTGTTTTGAATAAGTATCTATGTTTGGTTTTTATATTTTCATATATTCTTAATATTTGTTTGTTATCTTCTTAATCATTTCATATCTTCTTAATATTTGAGATTTTAATGTTAAGCTTGATCATCTGAAATGATTTTATGTATTCGATCATCTGAAATGATTGTATGTATTCATATGTGAAAAATGTTTGTTTATTATATTTTATATTAACACAAAAATATAATAAATAATTGTAAGAATTCTATTAGAAATTTTATTTAACATATAGGTTAAATTTCTAATATGGAAATTATGATATAAGTTAGATATTTAATAAAAAATCAGGTGTTTGTAAAATGAAAATATTAAAATACAATAAGTTATAGATCATGTGTTAAATCGGAATATTTTTCTTCAAGTTTTTCGTAGATAGTAAGTATATTAAAATTGATATCAGGAAAACTTGAATTATCATAATATAAGCTATATAGTTTGTCATAAACCATAAGCATAAATTTATGATTTAGATATTATTTGGATCTGATTTATTTAATAATTTTTCGTATATATTTAACATATTATTGTTTATCATAATGATCTTTGTAGATTTTCTGTACAATTAACCAAAAAATACTCCCTTTTATCATGTTATATAATGCATTTTAGATTTTAATATTCTACTTCCTTTTTAATTCTAAGTTGTTCTTCTTGGTTATCTTTATATAATTTAATTAGTTTTTAGTAATTCAATACATCTTCGTAAAAATCATTTAATAAATCTTATGTCATAAACCACAATACAGTCCTCTAGAAAAAAATATCCTTATATTGGTGTTTTAATTCACCAATTGAGGAATTAAAATTATAAGAATTCTATTACTAACAATGCTGAATAAATGGACATTTATTATGGTATTATAAATAATAGTATTTTTAAATTGTTCTTTTATAGCAGTATCTCAAATATTTTTTATTGATTTATTTTGAATACTTACAAATCTTATGTTAATGTTTGTATTAGGTTATATAATAGTAATAGAAAACTGGTATTTAAATATTAAACTATTTAGCAATACGAATCCATATTAGATCATTTTTATTATACAATTTAGATTTATCTCGCAACCAATGAAATAGACAACTACCAGCGGATTGATAGTAACCGAATGAATTACATTCTATAATTTTGATGGAATTTGTATCAACATAAATATCGATTGTTAGATTTGATGTTTGTATCTTAGTTATTAATGTAGGTAAAATATTAGATAAAAAATCAATAATATTAAGAACAGTTTGTTTAATATATATAGAGGATTTACCTGAAAGAAAACTTTTAGTGGAAGTATCATACTGAGAAATAGCGGTTATTGTATTATTATGAACAAAAACTCGGAATTCTTTTTGTATATCCCAATTATCATTATACGGAACAAAATATATAATGTTTTCATTTTCACATAAACATCTCCAACCTTTTACTGAGGTTACTATCATTGTTATTGTTTCTAAAGCACTATTAACAGGATATATATTAATACCTCCTTTTGGACTACGTGAATTGAATCTAAAAAACCATTTTCCAGATATCCATTCTTGTTCTAATCTATGTATTATGGGTGCTAAAATTTCCAATAAATCATCCATTTTTCTTGTTTTCATTCCCTTTTCTGCACATTTTTTCATTATTTCCATTTCTTCATCACTAAATATATAGCTATGATCTATATTATATTCTATTATATTAGCGTAATTCATTAAGTTAGTTTTTCTTCTTTCTTTCTCTACATCCAGTTTTTTTGCTTCATGATCATTTTCTTCTATCATATGATTGCTCGTATTGTTTTCATTAAAATTATCTGTTCTCACTCTTTCTATAATTATTTTATCCATTTACTTTTAATTATCAAAATATAAATTTTATATTATTGTTCAGCTATTCATAAGAATATTTTTCAATATTGTATTCTTATATTGTTGAACAACTATTCATATCAATATTATTTAAATACATTACAAAAATATAATATAACAAAATAAAACAAAGATCACAACTAATATATAAAAATACACTATATCACAATATAGATTAGTAAATAATTTAATGTGGATAAGTAAATCATTTAACATAGATCATTATATAACAATATTATTCTCAAGTTAAAGATCCATCTGATAGGTAAGTTCTGATGTATTA
>Ga0097683_1003368_pt1 | contig 12315 bp, 10 predicted proteins | sample ThiBio_1000_plan_2_FD_72846 | JGI IMG/M metagenome (GOLD analysis project Ga0097683, IMG submission 72846) | Wastewater bioreactor microbial communities from Cape Town, South Africa - Thiocy_cont_1000_plan - 1398105538256 (version 2) (version 2) ...
TATGAATCGATCATATATACACACACACACACAACACACTTAATATGAGAGGACAATATAAAGAGAGAAAAAGGAGGAACTAATTTGCGTGACATTTTTTCCTCTCTCATACATCTCACATCTCCAATTCGATTTTCTAGATCTGTCATCATCGTTATTATTATTATTGAACGATGATAAAATATATAGACGGGAAACGGCATTTTTTTTATATACATTTCTCTTCAAAGGTGTTCACAATGAGAAAGAAACCACTTTAAAAACAGGCGACAAAAGGATTATGTCATTCTTATTTCAAAGAAGAAAAAAAGAAATGAATTAATAAAGAACAAAAAAAACGAGAAAAAAAAGAAAGATGGATTGATTACTCGTCTACTTGAATGATCAATTCGAAATCGTGAAATAGAACGAAGGAAGCATTGTTTTTTCTGCATTGATTTACACATATACACACATATTTCCGGCTACTTGAATTTTAAACTAGCCTTCACCATCACGTCCGTCGTCATTGTCATTTAGAGAAAAATCTGTCCATATGGCGATCGGCAACAAGCACTTGAAAAAGCAATGCATTCCATCGTACATATACAATTACCTGAAGATTGAACGCGAACTGCACTTCCTGTTCAATCGAGAGAAAATGCATGCGGTCGGTTTGTCTCTTTAGTTTCCTTTTTCTTTTTTGTTGAGTGATCAAAAATTAACGAGACTACATGCGAATCAACGTGTCAAACGTCAAAATGAAATTTTATGATATATCAATAGCCGTTCGTTTTCAATTAGTAGAACGATACGAGTCCTCTGATCCTATTTATTTGAATTTGATTCCAATCCATTGAAATGTACAATATTGGACATTAACTAGTACAATCATTTTACCGGACATAGGACAATTGTGTGTATATACATATAATGATCGGCAACGATGGAATCAGTTTTTTGTTCTTGGTTTCTTTTTCCTCATATTGTCCAAATGTACAGTTCTCCTATATGCTAATGTCGAGTTCAAAAAATAAATAGACCGGACAACGATGGATGTAAAAAGAGAACGATAGAGAGAGAAACGAATACGAGAGAGAGCGAGAGAACAAGAAAGAGGAGAAGGAGAGAAGGAGAAATCATGCAGTGAAGGGAGGGAGGCAAGCAGGACGAACAACGCACACTCACTATCCTCATCGTCTCACATATTGGAAAAATCGCGAGCCATACGAGCACATATATACGTTGTGCAGTAGCTAATTTTCTTTTTCTTTTTTTTTCATTTCAACGTTTGATCTTATCAAACTGCCCACATACGTTTCTATATCCAACGATCTCTTTCGCTAGATTAATCAACAAACATATTCAATGATGAATCCGTTTATTATTACGATTTATTTTCTCCTATTAATTTGTTCAATGACAACATCATCAGCTACTGATCTAGCTAATAATAATAATAATCGATATAATTCCCTCATATCCGCACAATGCAAAGCTCGTTGTTTATACGAATATCGAAATCATCATCAACAGCAACAACGATCCGTACCAAACATGTTTAATCGTGAAAAATCGAAACGTCTACTGGTAAGATCAAAAAAAGAGCCTTGATCGAGTACTTTTCTTCTTATGTCTTATCTATAATTGACACTCAAGATTAGTCTTTGACCACCTAGTGAGTCTTTCACCTGTGCTCCTTTGCATGCTGAGCAAAGAATGTGTGTTGTACGTCCGAGAATAAGACGAATGGACTTTTCCAGCAAGGTTAAGAAAACAATCGAGCACGATGTTGATTTGTTTGTTTGATTAAACTTCTCCCGAGGTACTCATTTTTCCGAGTCATAACGAAAGAAAAAACGACGGAAAATAAATGCATAAATCGAAATTCAAAGAGAACAACTTTTGATAGTTCTAATGAAGACATTAGAATTCATTTGTTTCTCCTCTTTAGTCAAATATAGGAACATTATAAACACCTTTCTTTTCATCTTGATTTTTTTTGAGAAATGTTCAATTAAGCCTCAAGGTGTGTACATTCACTTTATTTTCGTTGATTAAGCTATTGAACAAACAAAATTTGTTCAACGAATATTTTTCTATACATTTATCATTTTGATTTGCTTCAATTTTAACTGAAAAAACATTGTAAACGAAGGTGTTAGTCGTATACAAACAAATGCATACAGGTGCTTCCGATTCTCATTTAGTTTAAACTTTCTCTCTTTCGATAGAAATGTATTTTTGTTATCTTTACAGATGAGGTGTCTCGTCTAACACAAATCATTTGTTCATTCAATCTGATGACAAGACACTAAATAAATATATAAAAGACGAGATCGAAAATTGAGACTGATAACAAAACGTTTCTAATGATGTTGATTTTAACTTAATTAAATGAGTAAATTAGTACTATTTGACTGTTTCCTTCGTTTCGAAAAAAAAAGAAAAAGAAATGAACGACAATCAAATGTATTTTTGTTTCAAACTGTACGATCTGTCTGTTCAATTTTATTTTCTCATATGTACATTTTTGACATACATTATAATTATGTGACTAATCATTTGACAAAAGAAATCGATAAGAAATCAACGATCGATTGAATGTCTTCAATAATTATGATTATATTTTTAGACGACAAATGCATTGACTCTACCATGGCGATCCATTTGGGAACGTTGTCCACGCCTTATCACATGTAGCTCGGTAAGTTAATTGTCCGAATGAATAGAACGAAGCAGTGAATGAGAAAAAAACGAGAAGACGAAACAAAAAGAAAAGTATGATTATCTCATGTGATAGCTAGTTGTCATGAGCATCTAATGAGAATTTAGAGAGTCTAATCTCTGGCTAATTCAATTATGAAGGAAAAGAATTCTTAATGACCGACAAACTACTACAGACTACTCGGAAATCGGATAATTCTTTTCTCTTCTTCTTTTTTTTGTTGTTGTGATCAATATGCAAACGAATGTATTCGTTGTTTCTTTATGTACATTCTAGTGTCTACTCCCATGTGACTTAGATCCGCCACTCCTCTTATCCAGTCAAGAAAGTTGTCAAGCAATCTGTTCTACAGTAAGTCATCACCATGTATCTTTTTTTCTTCATATGTGAGCGATTGAAATCTTGACCTCGTATCTGTTAAGCTCATTATCGATAGTAAAAAACAACAAGAACTGAGAGAAAGACGATACGTTCATTGTGATGAGAGAACGATGTCGACAACTGTGTGTATATTTATGATAGAGCAAAAAAACAGATATGGAAAATGAATATGAAACAAATAAATAGACCAGAAAGACGCGTATCCATATCGATCGAACCAAATGAACGATTATTGACAAGGATCAATTTTCTCATGTTCTTTTTTTGCTATTTTTAGTTTCGAACTGATGAATGTCATCGGAGTTGTATTTTTATTCAAAAGCTCTATCAACAACAAGCCAATTGTTTGACAGGTAAGAAAAGAAAGAAATTCGAGTAGTTCGACAAGAAAAAAAAGTAAATGTCATTCGAAAAATTAGCCCGAAGACATCTCGAATAATCCAATGGACATTCTCACCCCGCTCTTTCTCTCTCTCGTTCTAGACGATTGTCAATCATCATCATGTTCGCCATTGAATGACTGTTTCGGTAAGTTGATCGATTCATTTACAGGTGTGTGTGTGTGTGTCTCGGATGCCATCACACAAGTAAAATGAGACCTAATGATTGACAGATTGAAGAAAAAGACGCTACTTGATAATTAGCCTTGAAACTGCACGCGATCAGATGATAAATGTGAGAAAAAATAACAGACATTTGTTTTTGTTTGCAGAAGATATTCCACAACCGAAAGATGTCATAGCAATTGAACGAAAAAGTCGACGGACTGTTCGATTGAAATGGAATGCTGATCAAATGATTAATATTGAGCCGATTTTTTACGTTGTCGAAGCACAATGGACAACGCCGAGAACGGAAACGAATCAAGAAGAAATCGTTTCGAAATGGGGTTTTGTCAAAGAAGAAGTTTCGCATACGAAAGCAATTATTCGAAATATTCAAAGAGATAATCGATGGTATCGATTTCGTGTTGCTGCAGTTACACGACACGGCTATTCGCCATTTTCAACTACAACTCAACCATTTCGTTTATCTTCAAATTCGAGTAATTTTAATAAAAACATCTTTTTCACTCGAACGTTTTTTTTTGTTTTTGTCATAGAAAATGATTCCCGAAGATTTTTATCTAAAATTCCAATGCCGAAGAATTTTCTCGTCAAAGATTATCAAATCAATTCCAATCTAATCAATATCACTCTATCCTGGCAGTCAGTCGATATGCCCATCAATGGATATCAAGTATAATCTAAACAATCATCCTATGTTTCTCTCTCATGTTCATCAATTCCGTTCGATTTATTTAGATATCATGGCAAATACAAAATGATCCATCTTCAACAGTCAATACAATCGATGTATCATCGTTTATACATCCATTAGAATTGACCATTCCGTATTTATCAATTCATTCATCATATTTATTTCAAGTAGATCGACTCTTTTCTTTTTGACGAAAATAAATAAACAACAAAAAATCGATTGTTCATTAGATTCGTTCATTAATAATCTCCGAAGATACGATCATTCAAACAAGTCAACCAACAACAATTCAATTCAACTACGAAGACGAATTATTTTCAATAAAAAACTTTCAAATTTCAAAATCATTCTTCACGAATGGGCAAATTAAAACCAATATTTCATGGAATAAAATCATTGACTATCGTTTTCAACAATTTGATATTCATTGGATGGAAACGCAATGTTATTCCGATGTGCCAACATGTTGCTATCGACGAGACGCAATTACCACGGATAATTTCTATCAACTCAATGATCTACGTTTTAATTGTACATATATATTGAATATCAAACCGATTCTATCGAAAATTCGAACGAAAAAATCATTTCAATATTATTTTAATGTTTCATCATGTCAAACAATTGAAACGATCGGAACAAATCGACCACCATGTCAAAATCAACGAATCTATTCGCAACCATTGAATCTTATTGCAACAAGAAATCAAACAGGAATACAATTTTATTGGCAAAATATTCTTCGAAATCGTAAGACAAGAAAAACGAATTTGTTCTGTTCTTTTGAAAACGATTGATATCTCTGTTTTGTTCAATTAGTTAATGATACGGCTGGTACTGTCTATCAATTGTATATTGAACAGCTGTCCAATCATAGTCCAATACTTTCCGTTGATCTTTTGCCTGTATGCATTCAAATATCTTAATGATGTAATTGATTTCCTTCTTTTTTCTAGACAATAACAAATTATTTTCTCCCAATATTCAAACAACAACAACAAGATGAAACTTCAATTGATGATCGATATTTAAATGTAACATTGATTTTATATCGAGAGAATCAAATTGAACAACAACAAACGATTATTATTGAACAATATCCAACGATGAATCGACAGATTCATGTCAATATGATTTCATCTTTAGCTAAACAAATCGATTTCAATTCGTTGATTTTATTGATAAGTTTGATTTTCATGAATTTATTGCGATGAGAATCGATGTTCTCATGGTGTGTCATTGAACCGGTTCGAGACTCTTTAGTGACGATTTTCATTTGACTAACAAATCTCTGCAGTTTTTATTCTCACATTTTGTATAATTCTGTTTTTTCTTTGTTCTTTATAGAAGAAAAAAAGAAGCATAAGAGTGTATTTATTATTTTTGTTTTCTTTTCTATGATATCTCTCTCTGCCACATAATTCGTTTCAATTGAATAAAACAAACAAAACGAAAAGAAAACTTATTTTTGTTGATTTGAACAATGTTGACAAATGTATTTGCCGTCTTTGTTTTTGAAAAAATGCGATGTACCGATTTCATTTTTACAGTTTTGACAAGTAAAACATGATCGATGATATTGTTTACCTTCGAAACCAACTAAAATTCGAGTTTAGTTTACGGATGAAACTGAATATCATCTTATCCTACTGGCTTCTCCACTGATGATTTTGTTTTTACATTCAGCACATTCTTGTGCATTTTTAATGTGACAATTTTCGCAGAGAAATTTCGGTTCCGATTGACGATCATCCGATTTCGATTGATGATAAAACGATTTACTCGCAATCGATGTATTACATTGAGAACAAACGAAACAATTCGGATGATAATAATCTCCTTTATCTGAAAATAAGTTACGAAAATGTTTTTCCTAAGCAAACAAACAGAAGATTTTACATTCGCTGACTAAAGATCCAGGTACGAATTCTTTATGACATTTTCGACATTTTTGACTGAGAATATCACGTGATGCTGCGCTAATACCCGTATCTAATTTATCAAAACACGATTTACAATACCATTTATCATTCAATGGATAAACTGATTCATCTTTCATTGGCTAAAGATAAACAAAAAACTGAAAACAAATTCGAATTTAATCTTCGTTTGTTGTGAAACTTTTCGACATTGAACTCCATCTTTATCAACACCCCAACAAGTGAAACAAGATTCATGAAATTTTTTATCTTCCCAAACAATCGATGTTGCTTCGATTATATTATGACATCGAGCACTAAAATCAAAATGATTGATTTGTTTTGTTTTTCTCTCTCGCTCTGAAATTACCATTTCGGTGCAATTTTCTTATAGCAAGTTTCACAGAAACGTACTGGTTCGTCGGCATTTGTCTTTGACGTTGTCGTGGTGGTGGTGGTTGTATTTTCATTTGTTTTGACATTTTTTGATTTATAAAAAAATCCTCCAGCTAATGTTTTTCCACAGTCCGAACAATTGAAACAATGCGGATGATAAACTTTATTTTCATCGGCTGTCATCACATTGAGAATTTTTTCTCCACATTTCGAACATATAGTTGATATATTATCATTTGATGTTACTTGTTGAACAGTTGTCGATGATTTTTGTGTTTCAATCATAATTAGAAATCAATAAAAATGAAAATAACTTTTAGAATGTTTTTGTAAAAATAGAATCGAAGAACATACAGTGAACAACAAAAGCAAATTGGCGCTTTTGATATCTACTTTTCTGTTTTATTTCATTTCTAAAGATACAGACAGACAAATAAATAAATAAACTAATAAAACATTCAAGTTTATAAAGATTTTGTTTTTGATTGATCTCGAACTGCATTTTTGACGATGCTAAGTGATGGTCGAAATGCTTCGAGATGAATTAAACTTGCCGGATGATGACATTCAGCTAAATGTTCTTCGACTCTATTCATAAATCGTACTGAACCAATTAGATAAACGTGTATATCATGTGTAAGAATCTTTTTAAGCAAGCCTCGTAAAACTGATTTGCCAAGTGTGAGTAAATGATATTGATTTTTCGGAAGAATAGCACGCATTTCATCAGCAAATGCTGCATAACCTCGACTTGGTACACAATGAATTAATGTTGCTTTATTCGATTGACCTCGTTGATCTAAATCACGAATCATTGCTGAAAAAACTGTGATCCCATTGCCACCAGCTATGAGTAAATGATGTTTAGCATCATTGACTAAACAAAATGTTCCAGCTGGTAATGTCGCTAAAATTTGATCACCAACTCGATAGTTATTAACGACCTCATTAGAAACTAAGCCTTTTGGTTCTTTGTCGATTTCTTGTTTAATTGCAATACGATAGGTTCGACCATTCCATGGTTCAATTAAACTGTAATGTCGATTATGAAAATAGGCTCCTTTTTTAATACGAATTGTTAAATATTGTCCTGTTTGATATTTTTGAATTGGTTCTCCATCTTGTCGTTCGAATGTAAATGAAATAATTGGACCATTGGCAACTTGTTCTTTTCGAATTATTCGAAGTGGAACAAAACCTTTATTTCGTTCATCATCACCAAGTTCATCATAGAGTTCTTTTTCGATTTTAATAAAAATCGATGCAATTATATCATAAGCAGCTCCCCAAGCTTTGATTATACTTGTATCGCCTGTTGCACCGAGAAATTCATCGATAGCGAATAATAAATTTTTACCAACAATAGGATAATGTTCAGGTTTAATTGTTAATGCACGATGTTTATGAGCTATCGAGAGAATTTGAGGCATGAGTAGTTCTAAGTGATCGATATTCTCTGCAGCAAAATAGATCGTATTTGCTAACGCTAATGGTTGCGTACCGTTTCGTTGATTCGTATGATTGAATAAATTCAAAAAATCAGGATTTTCTCGAAGCATATGTTTGTAAAATATCGATGTGATTTCTTTACCATTTTCTTTTAAGATTGGAGCCGTTGCTTTTATAATTGATTTTTGTTCTTCAGTTAAACGCATTTTCTTTTTATTACGCTAAAAGAAAAATGTAGATATTATTAATAGAGTAGAAGATTATATTTGACATAGAATATTTAACAGATTTGTTTCTCGAAGAAAAATTTTTCTTTTTTTTAAAGTATATTTTTCGACTTTTGTCGCTAAAGAAGATAATTATAAGACACGATAGTTATTCCTGTGAGGAAAGTTCATGTCCCTACAAAAAAAAGTAGTTCGTAATCATGCGAACAAGCTGCTGTGCTCTGCTTTTAACATTCCGAGTACGATCTACATACGTGCGTAAATAAAATGAACTAAAGAGAAAATATTTTTTCTGTTATATTAGTTAGATAATCATCTAGAAACTGTAATGAACAAGTTTGAATAGATTTGTTAACCAGAAATAATCAAGTTGATTGCCAATACTTCGAGAATAAACTTACGGAAATTAGATTAACTATCCAGTTTTATTTCTCGCAGAAAGTCAGACAATCAAATAAACGGTCTAGAGATCTCCGTGTTGAGAAAATATGAACTCTAAGAACTTGACATTTTCATTTTGAAGGTGTGGAAAAATAAACAACGGATATTTATATAGATATAGACGAACATTGAATTGTTTTATATTTATGAAACATGAAATAAAAATAAATGTCATCAATATACAAGTAAAAGGAAAGGTTGAAGTAGTTCATTTTATATGGTTCGTGTTGTCGATTGATTTTTAACAGCATCTTTTAATAAACTGAGCGATGGTTGATAAGCTTCGATATGAATTTGTGATGGTGGATGTTGACATTGAGTTAAGTATTCTTCGACTTTATCCATAAATGGAACTGAGCCACATAGATAGACGTGCATTTTCGGTGTAACTGTTCGTTGAAGAAGTCCTTGTAAAAGACGTTTACTTTGAATAAGTACATGATATTGATTTTCGGGTAAAATCGAACGCATTTGATCAGCAAATGCAGCTTCATCTTCTTTGCCAACAACATGAATCAATGTTGTTCTGTCAATTTTATCCTGTTTATATAAATCTAAAACCATCGATGATAGAACAGTGATGCCAATACCACCGGCAATAAATAGATGATATTTAGCTTCTTCAATTAAACCAAATGAACCAGCTGGTAAACTCATTGTAACATGATCACCTTCATGATAGTTTTCAATTAATTCACTTGAGACAATGCCTTTTGGTTCACGTTCATTTTCTTGTTTGATTGCGATACGATAAGTTTTACCGTTGAATGGTTCAATTAAACTGTAATGTCGAATATGATAGAGACCATCTTTTTTTAATCGAATAGTTAAATATTGTCCTGTATGATAGTTATGTAATTCACGGCCATCCATACGTTCAAATGTAAATGCAACAATTGGACCACTTGCGATTTGTTCTTTATGAACAATTGTAAATGGAATAAAACCTTGGTTTTGTTTATCACCGAGTTCAGCATATAATTGCTTTTCAATATTGATAAATATGTCAGTCAGCATTTTATATGCAACTGACCAAGCGTTTAACATATCTGGATCACCTGTTCCACCGAGAAATTCATCGATAGCCAATAAGAAATATTTGCCAAGAATTGGATAATGTTTTGGTAGAACCGTTGATGCACGATGTTTATGTGCAATAAGAAGAATTTGAGGAAAAAGTACGTCCAAATTATCGATATTTTCAATGGCAAGAAATATCGTATTGGCTAATGCAAATGGTTGTGTACCATTTTTTTGATTTGTTCGATTGAATATATCCAAAAGTTCCGGATGCGACGCGAACATATGTTTATAAATAATCGATGTTATTTCTTTGCCATGTTCTTTAAACATTGGTGCTGTCGATTTGAGAATTTGTTTTTGTTCATCATTTAGAGGCATTCTGTTTTTTTTTGTAAATCTGAAAATATGAAATAGATTATCTATTCTACTTTTGATATCGTGCAGGAAAAGGAAAATTTTGTTAATAACTAGTGATGAAATGTAATAACTGGTTATTTTTATACGCTTCATAGCTGTCGGATTTGTGTAACTTCCAATGAAAAGAGAAAAATAATAGAATAGGAAAAAGAAAAGAAAAGACTTTATATATATTATATTTATTTATTTAGAATACGAAGAGTACGTGTAAAAGTACTGCCTCAGTTCATATCTGTATATCTGAATTAATAATTGAGATTCTTGATAAAGAGCAGAGAGTCAAACTATGACAGTAACTATTCATCAGCAGTGTACTCTTCAATCAAATTTCAAATTTTAATTACGTGTCAACTTTATGTTTATTAAAGATAGAAAAGTCTCGTGGGTCGAAAAATAGGCGTGTGCATATAACAAAGTCTAATATATAGTAAAAATGACTCGATATGAATAAAAAAAACTATTTTCTCAAATATCTCAAGACGAGTAGTGACGTATATGAATCGCTTCATTGATTATTGAATTAACTTTCAACTATAGAATTTGTTCATTTCACCATTAAAAAACTGAGATGAGGAAATGGGTCCATTGACTTTTTTAAAAATAAAATTATACATGGAAATGATTTATCATGGATACACGAACAAAAACTTCAAGACTTCCTCTTGAACTAATGGTTTGTTAACACAAATGATACCCTGGCCTATCTAATGAAGATGCTGAGAGAGAAAAACAGGAAACTGAAAGGACAAATCCTTTCCTATTCTTTAGTCTGAACTATTGAGTACGATTTATTCAAGATTCTATCTGCTTATTTCAAATAAAAATATAGATTATAATAAATCTCATATAGAATTACTTCAGTCTTTCTTATAGTACGAAGAAGATCACGCGACGATAGTTGCTCAAATAATTTATGTTACTTTGACACGTTGTAATGAAAAGTACGTCAAATGCACAGTTTGTGATTCATATTTACGTGAAGATTTTTCATTCAGAAGAAAAAGTTCTGTTTTGGATAAGTTGAAGGCAAAACGTAATCGAAGAGCTCGTGACTCGTTAAATGAAATTTTCTGTGAAAAATATCCTTTTATTTTAAATAGACATCACGTTGGTACAAATACAAGAATTGATTATATGAATTTAAAAAAAGAAAGAAATTGTTCTATGAGAAGGAAAATAACCACAGATCGACAACATCAAAATAGAAACAAAGCGAGAATAGATTCGAAGTAGAAGAAGAAGAAAAGAAAAACACAGTTCATCGTGTATTCGATGGCAAATAATAATATTGTTCGAATGTATCAGTATTTTCTGCTAGACCATCGATTATTTCCGATAGATAAACAGCTATATTTTCAGCTTGTTTGGGCTCGTTTGCTTTTTGTACAAACGGATGTTCTAATAATTTTTTATATTTTGGTCTTTGATTTTCGTCTTTGTTTAAACTAGAAATAGTTTTCATTTATTTTCAAAGAAATAAGTCGTTGATTTATCTTTACCATGTATTTACAAAATCTTTGCAATTATTTGAAAGATGCTCGGCAGTAAGTTGAAGCGGAGGACCTTCGACAATTTGTTGTAATTGATCGAATACCGATGTCCATTCACGAAATGGAAAATATCCAGTCGCAGCTTCATACTAAACAAATACAAAATCATTTTCGTTTTGTCGAAGAGAAAAATGAATTGATTTACAATTGTTATTCCAAGCGACCAAACATCCGATCGAACATCGTATCCATCAACCGTAGCTCGTAGCGGATCGAGACGTTCGGGCTAAATCAAATTCACGAGTTTCAAAAAAATTCAGAAGATCGAACTTTTACTGGTAGATAAGGTCGACAGCCAGCATCACGTGTTCGAGCAATGGAATCAATTAATTGACCGCTAATACCAAAATCACAGAGTTTGATTGTCTTTCGAGAAACTAAGATATTCGAAGGTTTTACATCACGATGGATGATTTTCCAAGTTGCTTTTATATATTCAAGAGCTTGTACAGTCTTTCAATAAAACAAAGAAAATGAAAACTCATTAAAAAATTCAAATCTCTCTCTCTCTCTCTCTCTCTCTCTCTCTCTCTCTCTCTCTCTCT
>Ga0097683_1003371_pt1 | contig 12302 bp, 15 predicted proteins | sample ThiBio_1000_plan_2_FD_72846 | JGI IMG/M metagenome (GOLD analysis project Ga0097683, IMG submission 72846) | Wastewater bioreactor microbial communities from Cape Town, South Africa - Thiocy_cont_1000_plan - 1398105538256 (version 2) (version 2) ...
CGACGAGGAGCCCGAGGAGCCCGCGGCACCATCGCCGTTGGGATACTCGTTCTCGGCGTTCTTACGAGCGAGCGCCTCGACTCCCAGCTTCTTGGTGAAGGCCTTGAGCATGGTCTCGGCCTTGGACTCGTCATAGAACGCCTCCTCGGTCATGAGGAACAGCGAGCCGCGCGTCGGGAACAGCTTGCTCTCGCGAGCGCGCGACGACGACGCCATGGCCTCGAGCCTGTTCAGCAGCTTGACGCGTCGCTGCTCGCTCTTCTCGTCGTCGAAGAGACCGCGCTCGCGTCGTGCTTGCTCCTCGCGCTCGAGCTCCTTCTCGCGCTCCTCTTGTTCGCGTTGTTCGCGTGTCTTGTCGGCGGTGCGGGTGTTGGCGCCACCGAGCGCCGCGCGCTGACGTCGCATCATCTTGGGCGACGATGATCTTGGAGCTCGATCGAGCGAGTATCACGATAACAATACCAACAACGCGGAGAGATCGTAGTGGAATACAAGCCAAGGAGTCGGTATCTGAGGGAGTGACGGGGATGGGAGCAGCCACGATCGACCGCGTGGTCGAGCGGGCACGACGGCGTGTACGACGATGATGCGCGAGGCAGCAGCGAGCGAAGCAACTGAGCCTCGATGCCGACGTCACTCCGACCTCCTTACTGGGCCTGGACCTTGGGCCCTTGGACCTTGCTGGACCTTGGAGCATCCATGGGAAGCTTGCTGACACCACATGCACCCATCCGAGGTATTGAGTGAGTGGTCCAGCCTCTGGATCTCCGGGTCTCGCGATATTGATTCAGGTTCGGAAGGTCGGGAGGGTCCGCAATACCAAGGTCCCTCGGATATTCGCTCGGTACTGTTCAGGAGGTCGGGTTCATTCGCTCGTGTCTTCGTGGGCTGCGCAGCATCACTCTCACTCGCTCACTCGCACCTTCTCTGGCACGATGGCCAAGCCTCAGGTTGGAGATAAGGTACTCGTGATCGGACATGAGACCTGGGGACCGGCCATCGTGCGGTTCTTGGGTGAGACCGAGTTTCGTGCCGGTATCTGGGCCGGCGTCGAGTATCCGACAGGGGTCGGCAACACCAATGGCACGGTCAATGGCATTCGATACTTCAAGTGTCCACGACGGCATGGACTCTTCGTGACACCGAATCTGATTGCTCCTGCGCCGATGCGAGGAGATGACGATACGATCGATGCGACGACTGTCGAGGGCATCGAGAAGCTGGGGCGACAGCTGAGCGATGCTGCGTTCATTGGCAACGTCGATGATGTCGTGCGGTTGCTGGATCAAGGCGCCCCGATCGACTGGCCTGACCGAGCCAATCATGATCGAACACCTCTCCATTACGCTTGGTATGATGGGGTTCAATGTTGTTCTTCATCTCAATTGCTCGAGCAATCGACTGAGTGTTCGATGATGTCGCAGCTCTCGAGGTAATGATCAAGCGATTGCGACCTTGCTGCATCGCAAGGCTGATATCAAGGCCCGCGACGCATCCACTGGTCGTTCGGCTCTCCACTTTGCTTGGTACGCAAGCAACGATATTGCTTGAGTATCACATCGAGGGCTTGCGAGCTCATCGTCATTATACGCGCAGTACATTCGGTCAACTCGGAGCCATTCGGTTGTTGCTCGAGGCACGAGCCGATCTGCATAGTCGCTCGACGACGAACGAGACGCCGCTGCACTATGCTGCGATGCAGGATCAACTAGCAGCTGCGAGATTGCTGCTGGATTCACGAGCGACCGTCGATGCTGTGTCGAGTACGAACTCGACTGCGTTGCACACGGCAGCATCCAAGGGATATGCCGACCTCGTGACCTTGCTGTTGGACTATGGCGCAGACCAATCGATCCGCGATGTATGTAGAGCTCTCTCGATCTCTCTCGAGTCATGAGCTTTGCGTCACGAGATGCTGATTGATGAGTCGTGTAGAACTCTGGTACTGGATTCTTTGGATACGGTAACACGGCAGCTGATATCGCCAAGACTCCTGCATTGCGAGAGCTGATGCTCAAGTTTGGTTCGTTACTGGCCACCGAGCTGCATAAGATATCGACCACACTGACTAACAGCATGGCTCGATGTGAGTAGTACCGCCGTCTCCTGATCCCGTGGGCCTCATTATCGAGCGAGCCGATAAGCTCGAACCATTCGCCAAGGTGCCTCTTGGTATCTCACCTCGACGCTCGGTTGGAGAGCTCAAGGCGGCACTCAATCGCATCACGGGCTTCGAGATTGATCGAATGCAGCTGTCGCTCAACTCGGAGGTGTTCGACGATGATCGTCGGCCGCTGTTCACCTATGGCCTGTACAAGGAGGGCGCCACGGTCGTGCTGAAGCTCGGCAGCTCGGTGGCACAGCTGCAGCTTGAGCTTGCTGCCATACGCAAGGACTACGAAGCGCGCCTCGAGGCTGCAAATCGACGAGCCGATCGCGTGTTTGCTGAGAGTGCCGTCAAGACCGAGCTGAAGGACGCTCGAGCTCGTGCTGTCGATGCCGAGGCTCGAGCTGAACACGATCGACAAGGTGCGTGTGCGTGCCCTCGCCGTGGCTGGCGTGCCACGAGCACTCACTCGCTGTATTCCTGTTGTGATCATGCAGCACTCGTTCGATTGCAACACTCACTGCAACAGATGAGCGATCAAGTGCGCGAGCAGCGCTTTATGTCGGTCTTCTGCAAGAGCCTCAAGTCGTTCCGCATCGAGCGCGTTCTCGGCAGCGGCCAGCTGGGCCTCGCCGCCGAGGTCAAGTGCTTGGCGCGAGACCACGCGTGGCCCGAGCGCTCGTACGCCATGAAGATCTGCTTCAACTACGACCTCAACACGATGCAGGCTCGCGGCGCCTTCATCAACGAGTTTATCGAGCTGGTGCGACTGCCGGGCCACCACAACATTGTGCGCTTCCTGTGCGAGTTCTTTGACGAGATCACGAACGACATTCGCGGCTACCTGCCCGAGTTCGCGCGCCAGGAGTCGCAGGTCGTGCAGCGCGACGGCTCGATGCGCAACCGCAAGACGCAGTTCTTTGTGCTCGAGCTGCTCGGCACGACTCTCGATGCCTTCCTGAAGAGCCGCTACGCGCCGCCGGCTCGCGTGCCGCTGCCGCTGGTCGCCACGGTCATGACTCAGATCGGCGCGGCGCTGCAACATCTCGAGCAGCACCTCGTGGCGCATCGCGACATCAAGCCCGACAACATTCTCGTCGAACTCAGCGATGGCGACCCGCCGGACATTGAGCGCTGCGTGCTGGCGGACTTTGGCACGGCGTGTCGACTCAACGCACGCCACTGCGCCGTGGTCGGAGTCACTGACACGGGCAACATCCTGTCGCCAATGTGGGGCAACCAAGCACACATTGCGCCCGAGCTCCATACGACCCTCGGCGTCGCGATCGCGAGACAACAAGAAGCGCAGGTCGAGCTCGATTACTCGCACCAGAGCGTGTTCGAGCTCGCGGTACTCGGCTACGAGATTGTCACTGGCGATGGCCCGATCCACAACTATCCGGCGAGCGTCACCGATCGAGACACTGGCGTGGTATCGTACACTGATGCCGATATCATCAAGATCACAGGCAAGAGGTTGCCACAACCGCAAGCAACCATGTTGTATCGAGCAGTATCGTGTGATCCAACGAAACGACCATCGTTGAGCGAGTTCATTCGATGCTTCACATTGGAACCTCAAGTTCAAGTGTTTGAATGAGAGGGTTTGAGAGATCTCTTGATTGATACTGTATCCGAGCCCGTGTATATGTTGTATTGTTATGATTGAATGATGAGATTGATTGTGGGTTTTGGGTTGGATTGGATTGGGTTGGATTGGATTGATACGAGTGAGCGAGTGTACATTCACTTCATTCGCTTCGTTGCTGCCGCTCGCTCACATCATCAACAACATCATCAATAGCAAGAGATACTTTCGCCTCTATCTCGCCTCGTCTCGCCTCGTCGCTCTCATGCCAACGTTATTACGACGTACACTCGAAGCCAAGGCTCGTCGTGGTGTCGAGGAGTTGAGCGCTCAACTGCTCGGTTCACTCGAGAGTCCGAGCGAGAGCGTACGATTGGTACAACTCATCAAGAACCAAGCCATCGGGTCCGCGAGGCACAAACGATGGTTCATCGAGTGCCAGATCGTACCCGTGTTGGTGTCGTTACTCGAGTATGATCAAGCAGCCACTACCGCTGCTACTGCTACTGCGTCATCGTCATTGGAGCAGCAGCAGCCACAACAACAACCGAGTCGTGGAGAGATCCAGCTACAAGCAGCATCGTGTATCGGAGCTCTCGCGTCGGGAGGACCGACTGAAGCTGCCGCTGTCGTCGCTGCGAATGCGCTACCTGGCTTGCTACGTGTGGCTTCGGGAGATGATACACTGGCAGCACTCGCTGCTGCTCGAGCTCTCAAGGCAGTCTTTCGATATCCAGCCAATGCTTGGACCTTCTTGTATGAGGTACGTGTCGGATATCTCTAACTATCGATATCATCAACGATATCATCAACGACCTGCCTTGCTGATCGCTCGATTGGGCTCATACCAAAGCGCAAGACCGTGAGTGCCATCGTGGCGTTGTTGCGTCATCGAGCGTCGGAGGCACGAGAGTGTGCGGCGCACATCATCGGCAACGCGTGCGAGCCATCGTTGCATGCGTCGTCGTGCATGTCGGACATGTCGCCGCACGCCTTCATGGAGTCGCTGCGACACGTTCAATCGATCGTCATCGACTCCAATGCATTGCCTGCATTGTTCCATATGTTGCGGAGTCGTGAAGGCAACGTATGGATCTCGAGCGAGCGAGCTATCCTGCGAGCTATCCATCGATCTCGAGCGAGTGCTGATGGATGAATGGGCTCTCGCTCTCGCTCTCGATATAGTGTCAGGAGGCTGCGTTGAGTGCCTTGGCCGGTCTGGCGTACGAGAACCAAGACATTGCGACCTTGCTACCGAACGACTGCGTGCAGTACATCAAGAGCCTGTTGCAGAAGCCCAAGTCTCGAACGCGGCTCTACGCTTGCTCGGTGTACGACAACCGACTCCTTGGCGTCGTGCATCCAATTGATTGCATGTTCGAGTGTATCTGATATATGGATCGTTGCGGGGGCGCGAGTTAGATTGGTGAATCTGAGCCACCTGCCACAGACGGTCGACTCGGTATCGGACGCCGACATCAAGTTTCGCATCTTGCCGGCGATCATTCGCTTGTTCAAGGACGCTGACCCATCGATCACCGAGGAGGCTCCTCTCATCTTTGGTAGGCCTACTCACTCACTCTCGCACATCCTCAACCGAATGCCGTTGCTGAATGACAACGATGATGACCGAAGAATCATCGAGCACCTTCTCATGACATGATCGATCGTTTGTGTGATGCTGATGCACAGCGAGAATGATCGAGCGCCGCCCCGAGTTCCAACAGATTGCATCCGAGGCCGAGTCGCTGTCGTTGCTCGTGAACTTCCTGTCGCTGCCGCATCCGTCGCCTCGATTACTCGAGGTACCGTTCATGAGATGCTGGATTCACATGAATTGATTCGAGAGACATTCGTATTGATCATGGTTTGATAGACAACCTTGCTGGCGATGGCCGAGCTTGCTGCGATGCGAGAGGCTAGCCGCACTCAGCTGGTCGAGCATCCGATCGTGATGACGACCATCACGCGAGTGCTGAGCTCCAACGAGGACGATGAACGCATCTCGCCGGCTCTCTTGATCGCTGCGTGTCGATGCTTGACGTCGTTGTCTCGCTCGGTCAAGCTCCTGCGCACGACATTGGTCGATTGCAGCATCGGCTCGCTCTTGTGCCAGTTGGTACGATGGCAACCAACGAGATAGCACGCCTTGTAAACCCACGCACTCACATTGAGAGCTGCTTGTTGATGCAGCTCACGCAGCCCAACAAGCACGTGTCAGTCCAGATCCGAGCGCTCGAGGCGCTGTGCAACTTTGTGCTCGAGTTCTCGCCCACGCGAACCGTGGTGCTCGCGTCCAAACCGCTGTTGGCCTTCATGATCCAGACCGCGACCTCGGCTTGCTCGTCGCCGGCGACCACCGGCGATCCCAGTAGTTTCAATGCCGCCTTGTGCTTGAACGCCGTGTGGTGCTTGCGCAACCTGCTGTTCAAGGCCTCGGTCGAGGTCAAGCGCTTGTTGCTGACCGAGCTCACGACTCCGACGCTGCTGGCGCTCGCCTCGCACACCAACGTCTCGATTCGAGCGCAAGCGCTGGCGATCCTCCAGAACCTGTTCTTCTGCGACATTAACGCCATCGCCGAGCTGTGCGACGTGTCGCAAGTGCTGATGTTGGTGCGCAAGCAGCTGCTGGGTGAGAGCGACCTCGAGGTTCTCGAGCGAGCGCTCTATGCCCTGTGCAACATCTGTGCCGGCGACGCCAACATCAAGTCGCTCGTCATCGAGCACGAGCTGCTGCTGGCCATCTCGCCATTCTTTGTACGTACTCGTGTCGAGAGTGCGATATTCTGGCTCAGACTCATTGACCGTGTCGGTGCTAACTCACAGAGACACTCGCAACCTGCCATTCGGCTTGCCGCCGTGTGGTGCATTGCCAACCTGCTACGAGACGACCATCTGTTGAACGAGCGTATCCAACGCCTCCGTTCTCTGTCGATCGACGAACACATGAACTCGATGCGCGTCGATAGCAACATTGAAGTGCGCGAGCGTGCGGCACGATGTTGCATCGTATTCAACCATGCGCCATCGCCTGCATCGGACTAGCAGCCGCACTTGTTGGGGCGTGTACTTGTACTTTTTTACTTACAATGATTGAATGAACCATCGAGTGTCAACAACGATGCAATACAGTGCGGTGTGGCTGTGTGTGTAGGTGTGAGCGAGCGAGCGGGCTCATTGAATGGATCAGGCGTCGCCCTGCTCCTCGGGCTCGATGTTGGGCGACGATGCCTCGGCAGATGAGAGGTCGGTAGCGGACGGCTGCGTGTCCCAGTTCTGCTCCTTGCCGAGCTTGTAGATTTGCTTGAGCGTGTCGTCGAACGTGCCCTCTTGCGTGAGCTGCTGGTAGCGGCGATACAGCCGCAGCGCCGTGAAGGCGTCCTCGAGGCTGCAGTGCGTCTCGCTCTGAATGTCGGACGACAGTAGGAACGACGCCAAGAAGCGCAGCTTGATCATGCGGCGGTTCTGCATGCGGAACAGCGTCACGGTGTCGATGATCTGGTTGCGCGGCATCATGATGTTGATCATGCGGAAGTCCTTGGCGAGGCCGTGACCCACGAAGATGCACCCAATGTCGACCAGGTAGCGCAGCTTCAGGTACGCGTGCTTGAGCGTCGTGACAATGTGTGGCGAGACGTTCGGGTCCAGATCGCCGGGCTTGATGCCCGAGAAGCGCGTGAGGTAGTCGGTGATGCGTTCGCGTGACGCAATGTACTCGTCGAGTATCGTGTCGTACTCTTGATCGCTGCCATCTATCCAGTCGAGTGCCAGTGAGCAAGGGAGCGATCAAGACCCCCTCTTGTGTTCGTACCCTTGTCGGAGATCACAGACACACGCGCGAGGCTGAAGCGGCCCTGCTTCTGCTCCTTCTTGTTGCCAGCCAGCGCTTGTTGCGCCAGCATCTCGCTCGTGAGAAGTGCCTGCGGCTGTGGCGGTCCCACCCACACGAACTCGGCATCGAGCGCCACCAACGAGCCGGGATTCGGCAGCGTACGCTCGGCCAGCAGCTTCGGATGGTAGCGGTGCTGTTGGAAGGGATTCTCGATCGTAAACACGTCCTTGGTGATGGGATTGATGTCGGACAGCGTCGGCAGCGGCGTCGTGGCGGGCGAGCTCGTCGTGAGCGTGTACACGAGCACCGCCGGCACCTTCCAGTCGCCGTCGAACGCCACGACCTCGCGCTCGGGCACCGACGACACGGCCACGTCGTTGAAGAGATACCACTTTTGCCGCGACGGGTCCTCGGCCATGCCGCCCTCGACCAGCTTGTTGCGCCGAATGTAGGCAATGTAGTGCGGCTTCTCGGGCTCCGGTGTCTTGGGATCGTGGATGTTACAGATGAGCGACGTCAGCTCGTACGAGCCAGGCGTCTGTGAGTGACCGCCAGCGAGCTCCTGGATCGAGAGAACGGTCGGAGACGCTTGCGTATCGAGCGAGATTCGCAGCTTGAGTGGCAGCCACGAGTTGAGGATCGCCTCGGGCGTGTCGTCTTCTTGTTTGGGCCGCCATACTTGCATCTAAACGCACAAATCGTTCGTGAGCAGAAAGGGAAAGGGAGAGAGACGGACCGTGCGTGCGTTGCACGTACTCGCTCTTCGTTGACGTCAGCCAGGATGCAGAGGGTATTGGGCAGCGACGTGAGCTCCTTGGTGCGTCGAATCGGCTGGTAGGTGCCACACGTCGGACACAGCCCATCCTCATCGATGAACTCGTACTCGCCGCTCATACTACGACGTAGACTGGTAGCGAACGACGGGCTCGTGAAGCCACTCTCCTTGAGGTTCGGGTAGCCGAGCGTGACCGTGAAGCCCTTGGTCGGCACCTTGGCGATCTCGGTCTGGCACGAGAGGCACACCGACGTGATGTGGAAGTTGTAGCCGAACTGCTGCTCGACTGCTCGCACATGCTCGTCGGGCATCGGTTGTGTGCGGTACGCTGGCTGCACGTTGTGGATGCTCTCGTCGTGCAGGCGCTGCAGAATGTAGCGCGTAAAGTGCTCGAGCAGCGGCGTGAACGATGTGGCCGAGAAGCGCCTCGCACTCGACGAGTGCAGCGGGAAGCTGCAGCTGGTACTCGAGGAGAGATCGATCACCGTGTCGAACGAGTGATGAACCGTGGTGCCTGACGATCGTAGCGAGCCAATCGCATCCGAGCGCTCGTCATCGTCGACGAGGCCGTACTCTCGAACGCGAGGCAGGTAGCTAATGGTACGCAGGAAGTTGCTCGAGTGGCAGTTGCGTCCTTGTGCTACATCCAGCATGTCTACACGATGGAGATGCGAGTGTGAGGGTTGTGCGATGAGGCGGTTGGATCGTATCATCAGACGTACGGAAGAGGAAGCCGAGTTCGCATGTGGCACAGAACTCTTGATCGCACAGATGGCTGATGCAGTAGCGACGCAAGAATGGCTGCGCGTTCAGCACTTGCAATAGTGGATTGCAGTAGCTCTCGGGCAGCGTGTGCTCGAGGCTGCCGAAGCGAGTCTTGTTGTAGAAGGTCGCCACGTGCGCCGCGTCGTTGTCGAGTCGGCTCGAGTTGATCTGCACGACGCGGTACTTCTTGGGCGGCCGCACCTTCTTGGTGGGCGTCGACGGCTCCTGCAGCGTGAAGGCCTTCTCGACCTCGGTGTCGACTACTGGCGCCTCGAGCACGTTGCTGAGGTTGCTGCCGCTGCTGCTGCCGCTATTGTTGCTCTGCGAGCGGTTGTACGAGATGGGCGACAGAAGCGCTGTGTTGCGCTTAATGTTGGTGACGTTGGTCGCGTAACCGACAAAGTCCTTGACACGCAGTTGCTGCATGATGCTGTTGTCGATCGGGCGATACCGAGGTACCATACAGTCCATGTCGGGCCACGTCGAGAGCATCTCCCCATCGCCTTCGAGCGGCAGTGGCATGTACGATAGCGGTCTACTCAATGCATCATCACCATCATCACTCGAATGAATCAGCCGGTTGCAATACACAATGGATTGGCACATAAGCGTGAGGGTCTTGTGGTCTTTGCATACGTGTTGAAGTCGAGCTTGACTGGCGGCTGCGGCGGTACCAACGGCACAATGTCAGTCGGTTGCGAGAAGTCGTTCACGCGATAGTCGTCTCGATCCGACCACAAGTGCAACATTGCCGACGCGTCTCCGAACGCAATGCACTCGCCGGTCGATGAGACGTCGAGACACAACAGCGGATTCTGCGGGCCGATCGAATCGAGCTGCGAGAACATCATGCCGCCCGCGAGTCCATGCTGAATGTCGAGCAGTTGGAACTGCCCCGATTGCGAGGCGATCAGCAACGTCGACGACAGCTTGGGCATGAACTTGAGGAAGCACGCTCCTGCCGGGAATGCGATCGGTTGCAGCTGTCGATAGGTGCGTAGGTCATAGACACGCAGCATGCCGTCGACGAACATCTGCCCGGCGCGCTGCGACCATCCACAAGTGACGAGCAAGTCGTTCTTGATCGCAATGTCGTTGATGCCGCCCGAGTGAGCCTGCAACGATTGAATGATGCGCAGCGATGATGGATCGTGGATCGTGAGCTCGCCGTTCGAGCCGCCACAACAGATGACTCGCGTGCCACGATCCAGGGCATTGACTCCTGCGTCGTTGACCGATATCTGCGCACGGAGCAGGTGGCCAAGTATGTTGGTATCATCGCGAGATAGATCGAGGTAGATCGAGATAGATATCGATGGATATCGATAGAATGTAGTTGTGGTGGGTACCTGTCGCAAGATACGGCCTTGATCGAGGTCGAAGAAGAACAGGGAGTCGCTGCCGGACAGCAGGACCTTGCTGCTATCGGCCATGCCGGCGTATCGATCGGCGAACATGGCGCACGTCATGTTGACCATCTCCTCGGTGCTGAACGTCCCCCACACCATATGCCATACAATCCAATGGCACCAATGTCATTCTAACTCGTTCTCGTGATGCTCGAGCGACTGGATAGGTGGCAGTGTGGGCGCGTTTGATGAGGGCGAGGCGCGTGTACCTGTACGAGAGCTGCAGCAATCCGCCCTTGGTGAAGTAGCGCAGAGTATCTTCGGATAAGGTCAGGAGACCCGACGCATCTGGCAGCATCTTGCGAATCTATGGATCGGCGCGCTTGTGAGGTCTCGATCTCAAGCTTGGCGACGTGGATCTTCTCGCGATTCGAGGTGCGTGGATCGATCGAAGTGAGTGAGATACCTGCGACGTATGAGCCGAGAAGCACGTGTATCGCTCGAGCTCTGGCGACAGATGCGACACGATCTTGCCCGATCCAAGACCAGCCCATAGCAGCTCCTGTATCGGGGGGTGATCAACGCCATTGAGTATCGGTTGCCTCGAGCGGCGATGGAGGCTTGCGGCGCGGTACCTCGAAGGGATCGAACGCGAGCGACGTGATGGAGTCAGCCTCGCCTGGCATCGTGTCGCAGATGACACGAGCGGCCTCGAAGCCGCCCACTTGTTGCGTGCCGAACATCATGGTTGCGTGCGTGGGGCCGTGGTGTTCGGCACTTGATGAGAGTGCGGTGGTGGAAGCTTGGGGCCCTACCGAGCCGGCGAGCGACTCTCACGCGATCGATCTCGCGATGCGCGGTGGGTGTGCGACGCAGCGAGCAAGCAACTGACGCCGAATGTCGCAGAGACTGTGGCCTCTTAAGAGTAGAGTATCTCCTCGCACTCCGGCCCTCTGGTTTGATGGATACTATCTTAGAACGAGCCAATTGGAAGAGATATTGAGTGTGGTTTTGGGTTTGGGGCAGGTTGAGCGAGGGCAGAGAGACGAGAGGGCTGTCGTGGTGGTTTGGGTCGGGCAGTGGAAGGAGCAGAGGAGCATCGACACACGAGCTCTCTCAGTCGCTTGGCTGCCTCGCTGTGCTCGCTGCTGCTGCTCGTCGTGTCTGGTCATCCTCCTTCTTCTGGTACTTCTTGCTGGGCCCCTCTGTCTTGTGGGCCATCTTGTTCGTGTCTCGAACTCCATCACAACAACAACGACGATATCTCGAGAGAAAGAGAGATATCTCTCTTGGTTTGGGTCTTGGTTTCGGGAGTGAGGTTGGGACGATATCTCTCTCTCTCGAACACGATGGGCAACTCCATCTCGAGGCTTCGGCGACGCCAAAACGAAGCCAACCACTCGAGGGACACACAACTACGAATCACCACGGTACTCTTGAATGGCTTGGATGTCGTGTTGATGATTGAGTGGCACATGATATGGACCATCACATCGATTGATTGATTGATTGATTGATGTCGTTTGTTCGATCTCTCTCTCGATGTGAAGGATGCTGTTGAAGACCATCGTCGATTCTCGAATCAACCTCATCAATCCCAACAACCACAACAACAAGAAGGAGTAGAACCATCGAATGATGCGATTGATGATGAACCTCGATGCTTGGAGCCTCCTCCTCCTCAACAACAAGTCGAGAGCACGATGGTCTCGCATCAAGACCAACAACCACAATCCATCCAGGTGAGTATCTCCCCAACCCAACTCACCAACCAACCAACCAACCAACCAACCAACCAACCAACCAACCAACCAACCAACTGGATGATGATGATGATGATGATGATGATGATGATGATGATGATGATGATGATGATGATGATGATG
>Ga0097683_1003373_pt1 | contig 12293 bp, 8 predicted proteins | sample ThiBio_1000_plan_2_FD_72846 | JGI IMG/M metagenome (GOLD analysis project Ga0097683, IMG submission 72846) | Wastewater bioreactor microbial communities from Cape Town, South Africa - Thiocy_cont_1000_plan - 1398105538256 (version 2) (version 2) ...
CATTACAATTTGTTGTTTACGATCGAAATCCAAAAGAAAACACGAAACCATTTCTTATCTACGAGTTAAAAGCTTTTTTGTTGACAAAATAAAGAAACAAACAACGAACTTCGAGATTTTTCAAAGAAAAACAAAAAGTTGAGCAGGTTTTTTTTCCAAGCAAATGCCTATCAGTAATAAACGCGTGACAAAGGTAAGAGAACGCATATACTCGGAAGAAAAAAAAACACGATGTAAGTTTTGCTTCGTCATTATTTTTGTAATTTCACGTTTTCGAATATTTTTCGCTTGCAGGGCCAGCGAAAACAACAACAACAACAGCATTACTAATTCAGAAAACAGTAAACAAAATCTGCCAATAATAATGTGATTTATTTGAAATTCATTTTGTTTCTATTATAGGTGAAAATGCAACGGGAAACAGTCCCTCTATGGCCGAATTTTTGCGGAACGCAGATTTTGGATCGACTCTGCTGACATGTATGTTGACAGATTCGAAATTCTTATAATTTTGAATTTTTTTTGCAGATATGCCAAAGATGCAACGACAGATTTATGTCAAAAATCCTATTTGTAGTATGTTCCATGTGCGTCAAGAGTCTGAATTTATTGGTGGTAAATTTAATCCATCGCAATATCGACTAAAAGACTGTGTCGAAAATCAATGCTTACATTTTGGTGTATGTCTTTTTTAGGATAGATTTTAAAATAAACAAAAATATAAATGATATTTTTAGCCAACAACTGCATTCTCATGTAAAAAAGTGGTGGCCGCACTGGTGTTCGTAGGTCCTCACGATGGAAGATTTTATATAGCCCCTTACAAAATCGTTCTTAAAAATCATATGAGAGTGAATGAAGCCGCAAATCCTTTTATTATTGATCTAGAAACATATACGGCTAATGTCGATGGTTACCGATCGTAAACGATAAATTTTGACTGAATACAAAGGTTATTGACTTTATTTAACTGTAGATTTCAACTCTCTATCGCGAAACAAAATAATGGCATGTTCAAAGATCCTAAAACTGGCAACATTGTGATTACTGAACTTTTTTCACGTAGGAATTTCAATTTCGAATATTGATCTCGTCTAGTTGACTATTGTAATAGGTGAAGAAACCATAATTAATGAGGCTTTTATACAACAATTACCAAACAAGAATAATAATTCGCAACGAAAACGTCATATCGGTACAACAACAATAGCAAAGTGCATTGATGTACACACTGTGCATTTACTTTTGTGCCCTTACGATGAAAACTCTACAAACGAAACGATTCAATGGAAACAAGAAGTTTTGTTCTGTTCTAATGCATTTAAACCAGGTTAGATCATTATTTGAACATCTATCTTAAGAAAATTTTGATGATCATTTAGTTTCACACAACAAGAAACTGCAAGAAACTGACTATCAATCAAATTTATTAATTGTACATGATAAAAAAATTACGCAATCGCCTAATAGTGTTCAATGGAATGTTAATATGCCAATAACAGTAAATTAATTGATATTGATAAAATGTTCTTTGTTAATTGAATATTTCTCGATAAGATTCCTGTAATGTATGCGTGTACGAATTTCGAAAATAAATATATCAAAATTGAAATCACTGAGAAAAGGTCGCTGTATTACCTTGAAGATCATGGAAGAAAAGTCAAGTGTATTCTGATTCCTGTCAAACAATTTTTGGAAAATCCAGCAGATAATCAATGCACTAATGATCTTGGTTTTCGTCGTGATTTAAATTTAACTGTTACTGAAGTTACACCAGACGAATATGATAAAATTGGACAAGCAAATCAAGGTTTACCCATTGCAACATTGAATGAGCCATGTAAATTAATTCTTTGTATATTTTATTGTATTTATTTGTTGATTTTATGTATAAAGTGGTTCAGACTTACGAACCCCCTCATTCGAATATGCATACCTGTGGTTTACGAATGATATTATGCGATAAAGTAGGAGACAAAATTACTGAATATCCTGAATCAAAAGTCGAACAGAATATCTTGAATATTCGTATGTTTCATTAGAAGAATAACGATAGTTGTGATGAATTCTTTTTTTTTTCTCTAGTACCTGAATCTTCACAACATGGTACTGAAGTATCATCGGTAACTGATAATGTTGTCGAACAACGATTAGAACAAACCAAACGAGCAAATGAAAAGGATTCACGAAGTCATACTCGGTATATTAACAAAACGTTATGGAATCTTTGATTGAAATTTGAATTTTCTTTAAATTTTAGTTCACCACCAATGAAATCTCAGAGAAAAATTGTCGGTGAACGTCATAATAACCGATCGGATTTGGAATAAATTGTCTAATTGTTTCTTATTTACTCAAAAAAATACTTTGACATTGTGTCACTAAATTTCCAAATAAATATCAATCAAAAATGTTTTTAAAAGGCGTTTATTATCAGTTGCGGATGTTCCACATCTGTCAAAATTATTCATATTTTGACGTTAATAAAATATACTATCAAATTCTGCTATTTTCCTCATTTTATCTTTTATTTTCATGTATAATGTTTAACATCATCTTATTTTGCGTTTTTCTACCGTTGATTCTTGCTAGAACTCGTATTAATCTGTACGATCTAGATCACTCGATTTGTTTACGAGTAATCGTTCATATTCCTCGGCAAGATGATCAACAAATTGTTTCCTATTGTAAGAATAAAATTCCGAGTAAAATTCCAGTCAAATCGAGTAATTATTTATCGAAATATACATTTGCACAATTAGCAAAAGAAAATATCATCAGTGAACAATTGTATCTTTGGTCAGCACCTATTGATCTTGCTGAACGTTATGAATTATATTTAACTGAAAATCGCCTCGAACTAGCCAATGAAATATTTTACAATTGTACATTTCCAAGATTCGGTCCCATATGTGAATATACATTTCCGTTCGATTATTCACCGGAATCTTCGCTTGAGATAATTATTTCGACTTATTATAAAATCTATGAATATGAACCAAATGAATTGACATGTTACACACATTTAAAATGTAATCGTGGTTCCAATACGATCTGTTTAGATTGGAGTGAAATATGTAATGGACAAATCGATTGTATTGACACGGGAATTGATGAAGAAAATTGTTGGCAATTAGAAATCAATCAATGTCAAAACGATGAATATCGTTGTCGAAATGGTCAATGTATTCCTCAATCATTCAATCGAGATTCTTCACTTATTCCCGATTGTCTCGATGGATCTGATATTCCATTACGTATCGGCAATACCCCAATTTGTCATTCATTGTATGCACATTTGACAATGCGATGTGATGATACTGTTTGTCAAGACTCACCGTTAACAAGTTCATGTATTCGTAATCGTTATCGATTATTATTCGAAGATATGTTTATAAGTCAAAAGAATTTAACGAATGAAAAATGTTGGATTGCTATTCGATGTTTGTTTCGTTTATCTTATATAAATCAAACTGCATGCAAACAATTATGTCAACATAGTTCATGTCTTGAATCTATTCGAATGAATTGTCCAAGTGCAATCTTCTTTCCTGATGTACCTGTTTTGTTTGGATCGATTTATTTTCTTTATATTAAAAATGATATTGAATATTGGACAAATGCGGAATTGATTCCATTTCAACTTTGTTTTAATACAAGTGAATATGATGAATTTTTCGAAAATTTAACTGTAATCATAGTTCATCAAATGAAATGTGTTAATTCAACTGAATTTCTATCCAAATTTGATGATAAACCACTTGCAGTTCCTTTGCCTTCAAGATTGCATGATGTTTACATAGTAAAATTCTACAAAATTCTTGAAAAATATCATCTAAAATTTAACCATACAATTGAGATTTGTCAACGATCGAATATGTATAAATGTAAATATTCACATAAATGTATTTCCATAAGTCGTCTTATGAATTCTATTGTTGATTGCCCACATATGGACGACGAAGATCTTACATTAATTACTGATATGACTGCCGTTGACTATATCAAAGAAAATTTCTTTCAATGTGGTTCAAGTAATCGATATGTTCACTTATATTTAGTTAATAATCATATTTGTGATTGTGGATCCGTAGCACTTGGTCAATGTTATGATGAACAAATTGATGCAACTTATCTTCAGAAAACAATCGTTTTTCAACATATATGCGATGGTTTCGTTGATTTCAATTCGATTCTCATCAATAATCGAACAGAAAACGATGAAACCGATTGTCATCAATGGGAATGTGATAATTTATACACAAGATGTAATAACATGTGGAACTGTCCAAATGGCGTCGATGAAACAAATTGTCCATTACAACTAGGAAACATTTGTTCTTTGAATGAACATATTTGTATTTCAGTAACGACGAATACTCTTACGTGTTTACCAATTGAAAAAGTTAATGACGGTCATATCGATTGCATTGGTGCCAATGATGAGCCAACATTATGTACCGATCGAAAGCAAATACACAATAGTCCGGTAATTAAGACATTTTTTTGTCGAAATGCAACCACAACAACGAAATCTTGTATTAATTATCTACAAATTTGTAATGGACACCGTGATTGTGAATATAATAATGATGATGAAGAATTCTGTCGTATATATAAAAATGCTTCCTCAGTAATTAGCACAATACAGAATTTATTTACGCATGCTAATCTCGTTCGACGTTGGGAATCAATTCCTTTTAAATTATCATCAAGAGTATATGTTTTTGAAGAACCTGAAATAAATACGACTCAATCAAAAAAACAATCTTACTCGAATTTCCATGAAGTAAAATGTCATCGTGGTCTTCAATTGCATGTCAATCCAACATCCGTTTGTCTTTGTCCACCGAGTTACTACGGTGATCATTGTCAATATCAAAATGAACGTATCAGTCTTGCTATTCGATTTCGAGCATTGTCAAGTTCACTTCAAACATTATTCGTTATTTTAGTTTCACTTATTGATAATACTTCACAACGAATGATTCATTCATACGAACAAATGACGTATCTTTCACAAGAAAATTGTCGAACAAAATTCAATTTCAATTTACTTTATAGAAATTCAACGAAACATTATTCTATACATATTGATATCTATGAAAAACTTTCGTTAATCTATCGTGGTAGTCTTTTATTACCTGTACAATATACATTCTTGCCTGTTCAACGTCTTGCTTTTCTTGTTGATATTCCACGTGATGATATATCAACTCGAATCTGTTCACAAACTCGTTGTATTCACGGTAGATGTATTCGTTATACGAATACACAATCGAATCAAACATTCTGTCAATGTGATCGAAATTGGTCAGGTGAACATTGTGATATTCGATATGATTGTACTTGTTCAAAAGATTCGATCTGTGTCGGTGTGACTACAACGAATCGATCGATTTGTATTTGTTCGCAATCGAAATTTGGTCCACAATGTCTTCTAACAAATCGAATATGTCAAAATCATACTTGTCAAAATGGTGGTCAATGTATTCCAAGCGATGATTATATGATATCTCATCCGACATATATTTGTCTCTGTCCAAAAGGTTACATGGGTAGTCGATGTGAAATTGCACGAAATAAAATTATTCTTTCATTCAATCAAACAATGACATTTCCATCATTGATTTTTATTCATTTTATTGATAATTTCTATTCGAATACGCTTATACGAGCAAGTACATTTCGAACGATCTCAATTCAACAAAATTCGATTACTATCTATTGGTCTCAACCGTTTCATATTATTTTTACTGAACTTTCAAATAAAAATTATTATCTCACTTATCTACGAACTTCTTATCAAGATTCGATAGTAGTCAAGAAAACTCTTCAATCCATAGATCGTTGTTTACATATCAATGAATTGTTCAATCAAACATTCATTCAGTGGCATCTCATTCAACGTATTAAATACTATCATTTACCATGTCAAAATCATTCATTAAATCTGTCATGTTTCTATGATGATATTCATTTTTGTTTATGTTACATTCACAATGGTAAACATCTATCGAATTGTTTTCAATTCGATCATAATATGGTATTGAACTGTGAAGGACAGAGTGATTGTGAAAACGATGCACAATGTGTACAAGATCGACCGAATTGTCCGACAAGTTCGCGTTGTTTATGTCCAGCTTGTTTCTATGGTCGACGTTGTCAATTTAGTACACGAGGATTTGGTGTTTCACTTGATGCTATTTTAGGTTATCATATTTTACCTAATGTTACATTTGCACATCAACCAATGATTATAAAAATGAGTTCAGCATTGATTATTCTCTTTCTTGCTATTGGATTGATGAATGGAATTCTATCATTGATTACATTTCAAAATGAAATCATTCGAGATGTTGGCTGTGGAATTTATTTATTAGGCTCATCGATCACAACTCTATTGACAGTGATTATTCTCGGATTCAAATATTGGATATTAATTATTAGTCAAATGAATACGATCTCAAATGAATTATTTTTATCCGTGCAATGTTATACATTAGATTTTCTATTGAGAATTTGTTTATGTTTAGATCAATGGTTAAATGCATGTGTGGCTGTTGAACGTGCTGTGATTTCAGTTAAAAGTGCACGATTCAATCGAACGAAAAGTCGACGCATAGCTCGACGTATAACGATGAGTCTGATTATGATTATTATTTTAAGTTCAATACATGATCCAATCTATCGACGATTGAGTTATGAAACGAATGAACACGATGATAATGATGATGGCGAATTTATCAAACGAATATGGTGTACAGTCACCTATCCATTGAAAATTCATCTCTATGATTCAATTGTTTATACATTACATTTTGCAATTCCATTTGGAATGAATTTAATATCGAGTATTATTATTATTGTGAAAAAATCTCGTCGACAGGCGTGTATTCGTCCTGAACAAACTTATGTCGAACATTTAAAAGAACAATTACAACAACATAAACATCTTGTCACAGCTCCGATTGTTTTAGTTCTTCTTGCATTACCACGTTTAATTATTGCATTCGTATCGAAATGTATGAATTCAACGAATGATTCGTGGTTGTTTTTATTAGGATATTTTATTTCATTAAGTCCATCGATGTTAACTTTTATTGTCTTTGTCATACCATCGAAATTTTACAAACAAGAATTCAGTAAATTCATTCGAAAATACCGAATGACTATTCAACAAAGAGCTCGTGCAACGACATTTCGATGGCGACAAAGGATTTTCAAATAAAAATAATTTTAATGAATAAATTTTTTTCTTATGAATCATGAAGAGAAATATGTACTGCTTGTATGACCAAGATATTTATTTTCTTTTGTTTAATATAATCAGAAGAAAGTAAAGAGCAAAAACACTGTTTTACATGACAAACACTATATACATAAAAACTCAACAAAACGCAAACAAGAATTCAAGCCATTCAATTTGCTTTGTCTTTTTCTATTTTATTGTTTTGACTTTTTTTTTCTCTACATATATAATTATGACAAAAAAATACATAAAAAACAAGATTCTATAGTTGTGTTGTTGTTGTTGTTGTTGGTTTCTTTCTGAAATAAGAGTTACACGGGGTATAAATGTTCATCATCATCATCGTATCTGACCGGACATAGATAAATGTATGCTAGGATTTTTATATTTCAATGTCGTCGATTGGATGATGATGACGATTGTGCTGTTGGATAACCATATGGTGTTGTGCCATTACTAGAAGGATAAGGCAATGAATTGACACCATTTTGTGGATAGCACATTTGTTGGGCTGTGGGATAGAGAGAAGGCGCTGCATTTGGATAATAGGGCATATAATTCATGGAAGGATAATAGTAAGGAGGTATATCCATCGATGTTGGAGGTACATACGGATATCCATATGAATTTTGTGCGTAATTATACGACATTGTTGTTGAATTATTGAAATTATTGATAGTAATCGATTGCTGTTGTTGTTGTTGTTGCTGTTCTTGCTCTTGTCGTTGTTGTTGTTTAGCAACTGTACTTCTTGTTGGATAGTTATAATGATTCGATTGTGAAACAATCATCGATGTTGGCGATGTTAAACTCGGAGGTTGATCATCCGATGCATCGACTTCATTGATTGCTTCAACTGTTGTTTTCAATTGAGATTCAATTCGAGCAATTTTTGTTTCGTCATCTGTAGTACTACTACACATCGATGATGTTGATGCCATCAATGGATTATTGAGAATATCCGATAGAGACGATGGTGTTGTTATACTTGTCTCACGACTTAGAGTTTTCTCAGTTTTAAAATTGACACTTGGCGGATCGAGAAGAGCTTGAACATTGGTCGATGCCCATGCACGTTTTTTAAATGGTAATGGTGAATTAACCGGCGCAGGTGAATTATCAGACGATGAGACTGTACCATCACTAATCTGTCTTGCTATTGATTTTGGTTCCTGTACTGAAAAATTGAATTAAAACAAACTTAATATTAAAAATCGAATTTCGAACAACATACGAGTCGATTTCTTAGGAATTTCATCAAAAGTTCCATTGGCTATTTTCGAAAGGTCGGTTTCCGATTTCGATACATGCGTATTCGAAAGACGTTTTGTTCGTCGAGGTAATCGAGGTTCATCGATGACAGTATCAGCAATTGGATCATTCTTTTTCGGACTAATTTCCAAGGTTTTCTCTTGAACTTCAGCTACCGGTGAGGGTGGTGGTTTGGTTGTTTGACCTTTTTTAAAAAATGAATCTAATGTTAATTGTTTGAATTTCGGCTGAGTCGTTGGCGAATTCACCGGTGATGTTGGTTGAGTTTTTACTGCTACTTCTTCTTCTTCTTCCTCTTCTTCAGTTTCATGTTCTTGTTGTTCGTCTTTATTCGATTCATTAACATTCGAATCTCGTCGACGTTCAGAATATTCTTGCGATTGTTCATCTTCATGTTGAGTTGATATTTGTGGTTCGATTTTATTCGAAACACGATATTTAACAACATAAGATCGTCGTTTACGACCGAATTTTCTTCGTCGTATAATTCGAACTACTTCGCCTTCGCCTTCACCGTCATGAGCTTTATCCGTTGAGTCCGATTGTTCAGTTTCAATTTTACGGAAAACAACTTGTATCTCTTTCATTTGTTGTTCAACGGCACTGCCATCGGTAATCAATAGAATTGGCTTAAGAACAGGTGTAAAACGAAGAAATTCACTATCCAATGAAACCCAATGTGCATGTTTAATTCGTTCAGTTTTCATTATTGTTTCAATTTGATTTAAATCAACGTGAATAACCGGTTTTTTATTTGATTTCATTGTTAAAACACCGAGATTTTGAAATGTATCAACAATATCTTCAATTGTCATTCCAGTTTCGTTCATAATCTCTTTTAAAACACATATTTCTTTCTTCAATTGTTGATATTTTAATAATCGTTCGATAATTTTCAGTTTCCAATAGGCTTCATACGTATGTGCACCATGTGCCGATAGCGGTCGTTCAGGTGTACCGATTTGATTTTCTTTTTGTGAAATTAAATAGCTTAATTCAATAAGAAATCGTCCGTAACCACGACGTTGACAATGTGGCAGTACCATAATACAAGACAGATTGTATTTCTGTGGGCAATGTTTTTCTTTGGAGAAATATCCAAGAAAATGACAACCATTCGAATCATTTCGAGTGAGAACATAGAATAGAAATGGTTCGACATCGTAGTACAACGTTTTATGATCGAGAAAGAGTTTAGCAAGAAGACAAAGATTTTGACAATAGATACGATTGATATTACCGTCGACTTCGAATACGGAGAGATCATCTTTGTGATAGATTTCATTCGCTGGTGGATGAAATGTTTCGCATTTTTTACGATGTCGATCGTAGACTTGTTCACATTTCATGTATTTCAAACAGAATTCACAGATAAATAATCGAGGAACACGTGCATATTCTTGTGGATAGGATGATGAATACCAAGTTTTAATCAGTTCATCACCGAAAACGATGTACGGTGGCCAACGAGGATTGTTAACATCGCCTTCAATGGGTTCAGTTAAATGTTGAAACTTTTCCGAACAATCAGAAATAAGTTTCGCCGAGTTTTTTCGTGCATCAAGAAATAAATAAACATCATTGGCTACGATTGTATCAGGAAGAGAATCACTAAGAAATGATGGTGGAGTTTGATATTCTAAAATTATTTTTTATTAAAATAAGTTTTTTCGAATATAAAAACTGTTTTTTTTTCTCTTTACTTGAAAGATCTAAATTTAATTTTCGTTTTTCAACTTTTGGTTTTTCTTCTTCTTCTTCAGCCATTTCCTCTTGTTCTTCTTCAGTTGTACTTTCTTTTCGTTTTAATTTCTTTTTCATATTAACCGGAGTTTGTGTTATCGATGAAGTCGAATGTTTACGTTTCTTTTTCGACGAAGAATCTTCATCAGATCGCCGTGCTGTCGGCGTTTTCGTCATTGATCGACGAGCATTCGTCGTCAATTCATTCGATATTGCAGCTGCTGCTGATTCATCAGTTAAAATCACCGGTTTTCGACGTACACGTGGCGTTTTCGACGATGCCAATATGCTTCGTGCCATCGATTGATTTTTATGTCGTAAAATTTTCATAGCTTTTTGTACAGATTGTTGCCGTTTGTTGTTGTTATTATTATTCGATTTATCTTTCTTTGGTAAAAAGAAATTCGACATGCCGTCGATTAATTGTGCAACAGGACGTGTTAAAACCGGTGAAATTTTCTCTTCGGATATTGTTTTACTACGTAGAGAACGTGTTGGTGTTTTGCTTTCGGACTTTTTTCGATTGGGAGACCTGGTTGTACCATCGGTACGACATGTTGGACAGGCAAAATCTCCCTTGGGAATGTGATGAAGCGGTGGTGTGCAACATTTTGGATGTATAGCCGCATCACAATAATCACAAAACAACAAAGCATCATCGCCAATATGGCAAACGATACATTTCTTACAATCAAGACATTGCCAACGAATGGTCTTGATTTTAGCCACGAGTTTAGCTGAATATTTTAAACATGACGGATGACCACAGTTACCGCATTCGGCACAATCGAGCATGTCTTCAGGTATGCCTTGAGCGTTTTTCTTCTCATCACCCAAACAAAAACTACAAATACCCATTGGCTTGACAATTTTCTAGCAAAAAAAAACATAAGATTGAACTTGTTTGATGACAAGAAATGCACACGAACTTTTTTCTCATGTGTGGTGGTGGTTGTTGTTGTTGTTGATGATGATGTTCGTCGTTTAGTCGACGGACTTGTAGATGATGATGTACGCCGATCACGAGGAGTTTTGGCGACCATGTTCGTTTGTTTGTTTGTTTGTATCTATTCAATCATCTAAATTAATCTTGAATTGCGTTTAAAAATGAAAAATAGCGATCGGTCAATAGATGACAAACGAAACAAAAATGATAGATCGAATGACTCATCGATTGTACACAATAATATTCTTCCAATCTTTCCAATGATAAATTAGAAAAAACAAAATGAGAGCGTAGCGTTAAATACCACAAGTGACATCTTGATATTCGAAAGTCAAGATAAGAAAAACAAAAATGATCTAATTTAGTTTTTTAAAATTCAAATTCAAGCGTATTTTTGCTTCTGCCCAATTAACAATCAATAGATGTCGCTGTTTTATTTTCAAATCAATTCATCGAAGGAAAATTTTGAATTTTTTTCCAGAAAAATAACAGCAAAATTTTACGAATTTTTTCTCTTAAAAAGTACTTCGCAATTCAACCGTCACATAGATCTTGTCGAACGAATCCAATCAGAATCGTTCTCGTTCACCACCATTTTTCGTTTTTTTTTCATCACACGAACCGATCGTTGGATTTGAAAAATAAAGTCTTCCTCTCGAATTTTAGATCATCAATCAACGATGCCTTACACTCGTTTTGTTCAAGTCGGCCGTGTTGCATACATTGCCTACGGTCCTGAAAAGGGCAAACTTTGTTGTATAACCAATGTCATCGATCAAACACGTGTTCTCGTCGATGGTCCATCATCTCATGTTCGACGACAAGCCCTCAACATTAAATCTTTACATTTAACGAAATATCTTCTCAAACTTTTGCCTGGTGCACGTTCAGCAACAGTGAAAAAAGCCTGGGATGCCAATGAAGTCAACAAGAAATGGCAAGAATCACGTTGGTATAAGAAACTTCAATCGAAACATTTACGTTCGCAAACAACGGACTTCGAACGATTCAAAATCTTACGTGCTAAACAAGCATACAATCGTGTTCTCAATCAAGAATACAATCGTTTGAAAAAGAAAA
>Ga0097683_1003391_pt1 | contig 12218 bp, 8 predicted proteins | sample ThiBio_1000_plan_2_FD_72846 | JGI IMG/M metagenome (GOLD analysis project Ga0097683, IMG submission 72846) | Wastewater bioreactor microbial communities from Cape Town, South Africa - Thiocy_cont_1000_plan - 1398105538256 (version 2) (version 2) ...
GCATTATCAACCCTTCCAACCCATTCCACCCCCTCCCAAAAGTGAACACTTTTTCGCAGTAACATTTCATTTCAACTCCCCTCTTTGGATGGCTTTGTGCCTGGATACAAAGAGGGGTGGACTGCTTCAGACAAAAGATGTGCTTCCTTTGAATGAAGCAGGACGGGGTGATTATTCCCCTCTTGAGAGGGGACGAATGTTTTTGAGGCCGTCTCAAAAACATTCAGGGGAGTGTAACGCTGAGGCCTGCAACCCCGCCCAATCAGGATATACAGTTTTTGACTTTTAATTTTCACTATGAATACCAAACCGAAACAACAATCACTCGCACGCGATCTTTATTTTAATACCAACCTTTCGCAGGCCGCAATAGCCGCATACGTCGGCGTCGCCAAAAAGACCGTCTGTCTCTGGGTCAACGAGGGCAACTGGAACAAGCTCCGCATGGCCATGTTCCGTATGCCATCCATGCTCGTCGAGGATATGTATGCACAGTTGCAGGAGTTGGGCCACAGCATCCGCAGCCGCATACCCGGCACACGTTACCCCACATGGCACGAGGCCGATGTCATGCGCAAGCTTGTATGGTGCATCATGAAACTCAGGCAATCATCATCGGTAAGCGAGAATATGGAAAGCGTCACCGCATTCTGTGCGCATGTCTCCAAAAAAGACCCGGAACTGGCCGAAAAATTACAGGAACATGCTGCTTCCTTTATGGAAGAGAAGATGGAGCAGACCCACGTACCCACCGACATCGACTACTTCGATGACCGCGACATGCCCGATATCGATGAACATTTCGCCGGCCGCACCGAAGAACAGGAGCAACAGGACATCGAAAATGCCATAGCACAGAATGAAGAGCTCTGCTTCGATGAAGAAAACCTAAAAAAGTTCTGCGATGATAACAACATCCCCTACTTCCCCTCTCCTCCCAAATACACCGTCAAATGACCCGGCATAACTGTCATAAAGAATATCCCTATTTTTAGATGTCTTATTAATTTTTTAAAATACTATGAGCCGTTTTAGTGAATTTGAATTAAAACACAAACTCTACCTGAAGTTGTTTGGGTGGTTTATTATAGCTGTCGTATTCGCTGTTAGTGTTTTTGATGAAAAGCAACGCAGAGATACCTGTATGATGTATTGTGTTGCTGACAGTGCGCTTTCATTTCATGGCAAAGTAATTTCGATTATGATAGGGGATCACGCAGTACCGCGAATTACAGTCCTTGATAGCGGATGGAAAAGGATTCATTATCCCGGTTCATGGAGTGGCACAGTGTATGACGCAAAAGTGGGAGATTCTGTTACTAAAGAGCCAAACAACATGGATATCCGTATTTTCAGGAATAAAACAGAAATAAAATATTCGTATGCAAAGAATCCGAAAAGAACATGCAGCAGCATGTGTGGATGGTAGCATTTAACAATACCTTAATGCAAACCTAAAATTGCTGTACTATGAAACGAGGGGAACGCCTTTTTTTCACTACCTTTGTAGCTTGCTTTTTTTTAACCGATGTCGCTACCGCCACTATTAAGACACGTATATAACCATGGAACTGAGGAGGTAATACGCCGGGGCAAGAAGATATTCTATACCTCGGGCGTGCAACTGCTCGATGTGGACCACCTGCTGGAGCAGGTGCGTTTTCGTGTGCGTAACGACCTGTACCAGAATTACTATACCGTAACGGTATCGAAATACCTGCAGCCCAAGGGCCTATCGGTGCGCTGCCAGTGCCCCTACAACCTGGGCGATATATGCCGGCACGAGGTGGCCGCCCTCTTCCAGCTCAATGATATACTGCAGAGCGGCTTTTTTGAGAACACCGATATCACTTACGACCAGAAGCATACCATAGTGCGCATGCGCCAGGTGAATATGCAGATGCTGGGCGTGTTTGCCTCGCCGGCCATTATAGAGCAGGCGCAGGAATGGGCCCGGGTACAAAAGGCCATCATCACCACGAGCAAGGGCGACCGCATAGAGGCCGAGGTGCCTGATGGCGACCATACTTATAAAGTGGTGCTGAAGCAGAACGATGAGCGCTACTTTGATACCTCTTGCGGCTGCGACGAAAAAGAACACCCCCTCTGCGTGCACAAGGCCACGCTCTTTATACAGGTGCTGCGCACGCAGGGCCCGCAATACTTCCAGACCATGCGCGACTGGGATGAGCAGAAAAATAAATTATTGCGCCTCTACGGCTACTCGCTCAATGACGACCTCACGGGCAAGTTCGCCTTCACCTACGAGAACGGCAAACCCTTCCTGCGCGTACTGGACCCCAGTATAAAGAAAGTGAATGTGCCTGTGCCGGAAAAAGCAATGGCAGCGCCTGCCGCCGCAGCGGCTGTAGTGGCCGAGCCTGAGGCAAAGGTGCAGCGCAGCGAAAAGCGACTGGGCATAGTGATCGATACCACCGTGAGCCATTATCCTTACGTGGATATCGTGCTGGTGGCGGGCAGTACCGATGAGGAAGAGAAACATTTCATAGACGGTATAGAGCGCCCCGACCTGCTGCAATACATCAATCCCATGCAGTACCGCGAGGGCGACCGGGAACTGATACCCATCACCAGGAAATTCACCCATACCGAGATAGCCAAATACCTGAAGAAAAACCTGCCTTTCGGCGATTTTATAGATGGTTACGAAGATGTGCTGAAAGAGCAACCGCCCGAAGATGTGAAGGAGCAGGTATGGGAATTCCTGCTGCCCAAGTATCATAAGCTGCTGCATCGCTACGCACCTTACCGCCTGTGCTTTTTGCACAGCGGGCCGGGGCCGCTTTCCTCTTCTGCGTTGCACACCATCGAGTTTATCGATAAGCCTGCGCATCCGCAGCTGAGCGTACAGAAAAAGGGCGGCGCTTACCATATATCGCTGGCATGGGAGGTTGAGTACGGCCTGCTGCCGCACAGCGAGGTAAAGATGCTGAACGAGGGCCTGATGCTGCATGAGTACCGCCTTTTTGCCCTGGGCAATATGGCCGAGATGCAACTCGCTGCCCGCTTTATGCCCGATGGCAGGATGACCGTAAGCGCTGCCGAATGGCCCGGCTTCCTGGAGCATACGCTCATGAAATGGAGCAATACCGTGCATGTGCAGTTTGCCGAAGATCTGGTGCAGCACAGCGATAAGGTGAAACCTACCTACCGCCTGTACCTGCAGGAGCGGGAGCAGATGCTGATATTGCAGCCTGCATTTGTATATAACGGCGTGGATATAAAATGGGGCTACTTTGGCGATGTGATACAACCGCAGGATGGCGTGGTAAAGATCGTGAAGCGCAACGAGGATGCGGAGAAAGAATTCACCACACTGCTGCGCAACCTGCATACCGATATGCAGCACAACCTGCAAAATCATTTCTTTTACCTGCCCGGCACATCGGTGCTGAACAATAACTGGTTCTTCCGCTTTACCGATGTGATGAAAGAGTGGAACGTAGAAATGTTCGGCTTCGAGGGTCTGAAGAATCTGCGCATCAATACGAACCGGCCCGAGACAAAGGTGCATGTGAGCAGTGGCATCGACTGGTTCGATGCCACGGTGGAGATCACATTCGGCGACCAGGTGATCACCCTCTCCGATATCAAGCGGGCCATCAGCCAGAAGCAGACCTTTGTGAAACTGGATGATGGCTCCATTGGCCTGCTGCCCGAGGACTGGTTCAAGAAATATGGCCTGCTGGTAAAGATGGGCGAAAGCAAGGGTGGCAAGCTGCGCCTGAAGAAAGTACACTTCAGCGTGCTTGACGAATTGCTGGCCGAGATAGACGAAGAGGCCCTGCAGCAGGAACTGGAAGAGAAAAAACGCCGCCTGAGCGATATCATATCAAGCGACTTCAGTAATATAAAACCACCCAAACAGCTTAAGGCCACCCTGCGCCCATACCAGGTAGCGGGTTTCCAGTGGCTGGTATTTTTAAAAGAGGCAGGCTGGGGCGGCATACTGGCCGATGATATGGGCCTTGGTAAGACCGTACAGGCCCTTGCCTACTTCCTACATTACCGCAATGATAATCCCGGGGCCAAATTCATGGTGGTATGTCCTACCACCCTTGTATATAACTGGGAGAACGAAATAAAGAAATTCACCCCCGACCTCAGGTACTTCATACACCACGGCCCCAAGCGCAATGTAAGCCCCAAAGCCTTCGACAATTATGATATTGTCATCACTACCTACGGCACCATGCGCAGCGATATCAAGATGCTGAAGGAAGTGGAATTTGACCATGTGGTGCTTGATGAATCGCAATCGATAAAGAACCCGCAGTCGCAGGTGGCCAAGGCCTCGCTGCTGCTCAACAGCAAGAACAGGCTGGCCCTGAGCGGTACGCCTGTGCAGAACAATACCTTCGACCTGTATGCACAGATGAACTTCCTGAACCCCGGCATGTTGGGCAGCAGGGAGTTCTTCATGAATGAATTTGCCACACCGATAGATAAATTCCAGGAAGACGAGGTAAAGCAGCAATTGCGCAAGCTCACCTACCCCTTCCTGCTGCGCCGCACTAAAGAACAGGTGGCCAAAGACCTGCCCGAAAAAACAGAGACCATCCTGTATTGCGAGATGGGCGCCGAACAACGTAAGATATACGATGCCTACCGCAATATATACCGCTCAAAGATACTGGGTATAATAGAGGAGCAGGGCATAGAGCGCTCGCAGATGCACATATTGCAGGGCCTCACCCGGCTGCGCCAGATATGCGACTCGCCAGCCATCCTGAACGAGGAGCAGCAATTGCCCAACCACTCCATAAAGATGGATGAACTGACCCGCGAGATGCTGGAGAACGTAGGCCATCACAAGGCCCTGGTGTTCTCGCAATTCCTCGGTATGCTGGCCCTCATCCGCAAAGACCTGGAAAAGCATGGCATACCATACGTGTACTTCGATGGCAGCACATCGGCCACAGACCGCGAGAAGGCCATACAGGAGTTTCAGAACAATGAAGAATGCCGCGTATTCCTCATATCGCTCAAGGCCGGTGGTATAGGCCTCAACCTCACCGCCGCCGATTATGTATATATCGTGGACCCATGGTGGAACCCTGCCGTAGAACAGCAGGCCATAGACCGTACACACCGTATCGGCCAAACGAAGAATATCTTTGCCTATCGCCTCATCTGCAAGGAGACCATTGAAGAAAAGATGCTGCAGTTGCAGGAGCGCAAACGTGCACTTGCCAATGAGCTGGTGAGCGATGACAATGCCATCCTCAAGCGCCTGACGAGGGAAGATATCGAGTTCCTGTTCAGCTAAAACATTTAAAACAAGAAACTATTTTTTAACCGCATATACGTATTCTGCAAAACCCAGAAGATCCCAAAAAAGAGGCCCTATGATCTTTTTACCTTTCAGCTTATAGTTGATAACATTGAATGGTATGGCAAAAATATAGTACCAGCTGCGCCGCATACCTGATGACAATACCGTGAAACCTAAGCCTGATAACAGTGTACTTATTTCCTTCACCGAATAAATGCGCACATGGGTACCATCATCATAAAAATTGAGGGTGCCATACATAGAAGGAAGCTTTGTGCTCTTTTGCCCGGGGTACTCAATGTATATGTAGCCGCCCTTCTTTAATTTTTTCGCGAGCAGTTCAAGTACTTTATCGCCATTGTGCAGGTGCTCAATAATATGGGCCATCATGATGAAATCAAAATAATCATCCGGGATATCATCAAGTTGCAGTTGGGTGAGATCTTTTTCGTAGAAGCCTTTTATGACCCTGTTGTCCGCATCGCTATAATTATAGTCCTTATTCATATCGACACCATAATACTCGCACCGGGGAAAAAGATCTGTAGTTTTGGAAGGAGAGTGGTTACCGGCACCAATATCCAGTATCCTGAAATCCCTGCCATTCATGGCTTTATTAAGGAAATAAAATTTTGGTGTGCGGGTAGAAGCAAACCTTTTCAGTGCTTTGAACATATCATCTATTACAAAACCCTTAAATTATATGTAAAAGCTTTAACGACCAAAAACAGTTTTCAGGAGTGCGGCCTTCATCAATTATTGTAATCCTTAGCAGGCAAGTTCCAGTCTTTGAATTCTGCACAGGAGTGGTATTCAGGATCAAGCTTGATATAGTAAGTTGGTAATTGTTCATGCAGCCAGTCCTGTAGCTTTTCTGATTTTTTCTGTTCCAGGGCCACCTCCTGTATCTTACTGTAATCTTCCTGCAGGTTGGCCTTGTGGGGCTCGGTGCGTGTTTTGAGGTAAACGATGCGGCAACTTTGTTCGCCTGTTTCTGTTTTAAAAACCTGTGGCTGTGAATAAGAACCGGGCTTGAGGCTATCGATCATAAGTGCGGTACCGGGATCGAGCTTGTTTATCTCTATCTGCGAGCTGCCTGTATTGGGATCGATGAGCATGCCTCCGGTGCGCTTTGCGTTCTCATCATCGGAGTATTTACCAACGGCTTCGGGGAAAGTTATCTTGCCGGATACGAGCTCGGCGCGTACGCTATCGAGTTTACCTAGCGCTTTTTGAATATCGGCAGTGGTAACCTGCGGGCGTATAAGTATATGGCGCAGGTGGGCCTGATCGCCCTGGCGCTTTACCATTTGTATGATGTGGTAGCCGAATTTAGTTTTCACTACCTGCGATATCTCGCCATCCTGCAGCTTGAAGGCAGCATTGGAGAATTCGGGCACCATATCGTTGCGGCCTACCAAACCAAGATCGCCGCCATTGTCTTTACTGCCGGGATCCTCGCTATAGAATGTGGCTGCGGTCTCGAAGGTCTTTTTACCATTTACTATTTCGGTGCGTATATCGTTAGCCTTATTTTTAGCGTACTGGTCGAGTTCGGGGTTGATGGGGGGATCGACCACTACCTGGCCTACCTCTATAGTGGCGGGGAAGAATGGCAGGCTATCGTTGGGTATCTTATTGAAGAACGCACGAACCTCGCCGGGTGTGATCTTTACATTTTGTATAAGGGTGGTCCTTACTTTATCGGCAAGCATGGACTCGCGTATCTCGTCCCTTTTATCTTCTTTGAGCTGGTACACCGTCTTGCCAATCGCTTCTTCTAGCTTTTCTTTAGAGCCGTAAACGTGTATAAAATAGCGTATGCGGTTATCCATCTGGCCATCCACTTCTTCATCGGTAACGTACACACTATCGCGCTCGGCCTGCTCCACAAGGAGTTTTTGCAATATCATCTGCTGGAGGAGGGCGCATTTCATATCATCGGTAATGGCAGGGTTCTGTGCTTTTTCCTGCGCGAACTGCTGCTCAAGCTCTGATTGAAGTACAATACGGTTGCGCCCCACTACGGCAAGTATCTTATCGACACTTTGCTGTGCGGCTGCGGGCTGCGGAGCAGCGATGATGAAAGATAAAAAGAGGGCTAATGTATATATACCAAAGGCGAGGGCCTTGCTGCTACGGATCATAATAAATATAAAAAGATATCAATGTTAGTATGGGCAAAAGTAGTGTATTTAGGGGCAATGCGGAATGGCAGATGAGATTTTAACTTAATTATTATTGGCCGGCGCACAGCCCGGGGCGCATTTATTTATTCTTTTTGCGGGAGAAGATGCCATCTACCTGCTTATCGTTGTAGAACTCGCCATCGGCGGGGCGCATGGCATGGGCGGCTGCCCAGGTATCGAATTTGGGCATATCGCCAGCATGGAAGGTGTTCCAGCTATCGAACAAGGCAGGGCCCTCGGCCTTACCAAAGAGCCATTCGTTATATATATCGAAATAGCCACTGCGCAGCAACACATCGTAATAGGTGAAGAGACTGAAGGGGAACTGCGCGGCATACTGGTAAGACCAGTCGATGGAAAACCGGGCCCGGAGCATGGCAAGGCTCTCGGCCGTGATGCCATCGCTTACCACGGGGGCCAGCTTGAGGTATGTGCTGCGCACGGCATCTTCGAAACCGGCAGTGGCAGTCTTTGTGTTCTTATTCTTGCCCTTGTACCTGGGTATATCCTCGCCTGAGGCTATATCGGTATAGAGCTTTTTGTAGGCATCGTAGAGCATCTGCTTCGTTTCATCGGCACGGGGAGTCTGGCGTTCTATGTTGACGAATATCTCACCGTATATAATGGCCCAAACAGTCTTATCGGTATTCATATAGGTGCGGGCAGCCTCGTAATAGTTGACATGGTATGCCGGATCGGCCTGTATGCCATCGAGCCATGTCTCAAGGGCATATACGGTCTCATTATCATCCTCATATATCTTCCCCATATCGTGATACAGGAGGCCGGAATGCGGATAACGCTCTATGCCTTTCTGAAGCATGGCCTTAGCTTTTTTCCTGTCGCCGGAAAGGGAGAGGCATGCTGCCATGGCCTGGTAGCTTTGCTCATCGGCATCGCCACTGCTGATAACGGGCTCGAGTATCTTCTTAGCCTCATCATAATTGCCCATAAGATAATAGGCCCTGCCGAGCTCGCGATGCAATACCAACTGGCCCGGGGCTATTTGTATGGCCTGCTGGAAGATGGCTATTGCCTGGGCAAGATTGCCATTGCTCATATAATTGCGTGCATCGTTATACATAGTCTCTACTTCGGGTGAAGGCCATGTTTGCGCCGTGAGGCGGGGGGCCATCGAGAGGAATAAAAGACATAATATAAAACGGGACATAGCTGCCATCGGGGAACAAAAATAGTGTATAAGTTGTGCTTCGACAAGCGGGAGATCAATTGCATAATGGCTCAATACACAATGGCTCAATGAGCCTGCCCGTAAAACGTAAGAAAAGTGTGCGGGCATGAATGCTAAGAAAAGTGTGCCACACCACCAGTGTTGCTATATAGAGGTGTGGCACACTGTGCTGGTATAGAATTAGGATGGGTGCCTTTTAAAAGGATTTTTGGAATAGACGTAATAAAATATAGAAGTGTGAAATGGGCTACAGGCTTGGTTTGAGCGGGCCTTTAACAATTTATTGGTATTTATTTTTCTTTATAAAAATGCTTTATCGTTAATTTGCAGCGGTGAAACGCTTTATTGCCTATATCTGTTTGTTTGTCTTCTTCCTGCAGGCGGTGCCTGTGAAGCAGATCGGCAGGCTATTGGGCAAATGCACGAACACTGAAGAAGTACAAAATGAAGATGGCAGCATCCAAAAGGAAAAAAAGGATGACGTATTTCATTACTGCCAATATAATTACCATCTAAATGAAGTAATGTCTTTCTCCCGAAAGATATCGATACTGCTGCATAAGGCAGAACAACTGCACGAAAGCTACCCGGCAGATATACTTACCCCCCCACCCAACCGTTGCTAATACCCGGTTAAGATCACCGCAATTAAGGTGGTATCATCAATCGCGGGTACAATCCAGTTAGTTCCGGCTAACGATCCCCGCAATTTGTCCATCAAAACAGGTATTTATGCAACAAACATCATTTTTAGCAAAGTATAAGAAAGATTTTGTGGCAGGGCTTATTGTATTTCTCATTGCCCTGCCGCTATGCCTAGGCATAGCACAAGCTTCGAACGCACCACTTTTCTCGGGCCTTGTGGCCGGTATGGTGGGCGGCATAGTAGTAGGTTTTTTAAGCGGCTCGCATGTGAGCGTGGCGGGACCGGCGGCAGGCCTCACGGCCATAGTACTGGTAGCCATAGGTGAATTAGGCGCCTTCGATATTTTCGTGTGTGCGGTAATCATAGCCGGTGCCATACAACTGGCCCTTGGCTTCCTGAAAGCGGGAGGAATCGCGAACTTCATCCCATCGAGCGTAATAGAAGGTATGCTGGCGGGTATAGGCCTGACCATCATCATCAAACAAGTGCCGGATGCAGTAGGATATGCCAAGAACAGCAGTGCAAGAATGGCGGACGCCGATGACGGTATTGTATTCAACTTTATATCGACCTCGCTACAGCATGTAGAACCCGCTGCCATTATAATAGCCGTTATTGGCATAGGCCTGCTTGTGCTCTGGCAAACCAAGTGGTTCAAAAAAATACAATTGCTGCCTGCAGCACTGATCGTGGTAGTGCTGGGTATAGCGCTCAACGAAATGTTAAAATCGGCAGCACCATCGCTTTACCTGGACAATAAGCACCTGGTGAACATCCCGGTAGCTTCATCGCTGGGCGAATTTTTCGGCCAATTCACCCTCCCCAACCTATCAGGCTTTACGATGCTGAAGGTATGGGAAACAGGTATTGTAATAGCCATAGTGGCATCAATAGAGACACTACTGTGTATAGAAGCAGCCGACAAGCTGGATACACATAAACGATATACACCCGTAAACCGGGAGCTGAGGGCGCAAGGTGTGGGCAATATGATAAGCGGGCTGCTGGGCGGTATGCCAATGACCTCTGTGATCGTACGTACGTCAGCCAATATCAATGCTGGTGCACGTAGTAAAATGTCGACAATCTTTCATGGTGTTTTGCTGGTGATCTGTGCGGGATCGATACCTTTTGTACTGAACATGATACCCAAGGCATCGCTGGCCGCGATCCTGATCTTCACGGGCTATAAGCTATGCCGTCCTTCCATCTTCAAGCATATGTGGAAAGGCGGGTGGACACAGTTCGTACCCTTTATGGCCACACTTATCGCAGTAGTATCGCTTGACCTGCTGAAAGGTGTAGGCATAGGCCTGCTGATCAGCATATTTTACATACTGCGCCAGAATATGCGCATACCTTATTACTTCATCAGGAACAGCTACAGCAATGGTGACCTGGTGAAGCTGACGCTGGCACAGGAAGTATCCTTCCTGAACAAAGCCAGTATTAAAGAGACGCTGGAGAACATACCTGCGAACACGAGCCTGATCGTAGATGCGACACTGACCGAATATATAGACTTTGATGTGCTGGACATCATTAAGGAATTCCACGACATCAAAGCACCGGAAAAGAACATCAAAATGTCGCTGGTGGGCTTCAAAGATTCGTATAAGCTGCAGAGCAAGGTGACCGAAAAAGAGATCATATACAACCTGATGCATACGGATGAAGTGCCCAAGCGCTCATCGGGCGGACATAAAGACCTGCTGCAGCAATTATCGCGCGAAGCAGGAACAAAAAATTCACTATAAAAACAATAAATCATGTACTTAAAAAGAAGATATAATATAATACCTGAAGAGCTGAACCCGGAGATGGCCGTGGAATTACTGAAAGAAGGGAATTTCCGCTTCGTGAACAACCTGAAGATAAACCGTGACATGCTGCAGATGGTGAACGAAACGAAGGACGGGCAACAGCCTTTTGCCGCAATACTGAGCTGCATGGATTCACGCACTTCATCAGAGTTGGTCTTTGACCAGGGGCTGGGCGATATATTCAGCATAAGGATAGCCGGCAATGTGATCACCCAACATATACTGGGCTCACTGGAATTTGCCACTGCCGTAGCAGGAGTAAAGCTGATACTGGTGCTGGGGCACACGGGCTGCGGCGCCATAAAAGGGGCCTGCGACAATGTGCATATGGGACACCTGACCACACTGCTGCAAAAGATACAGCCCGCAGTGCAGGAAGAGACAAGCACTGTGCAGAACAGGAGCAGCAGCAATGCTGAATTTGTAAATAATGTTGCTATACTGAACGTAAAAAATTCGGTACAACAAATAATGGAGCAAAGCACTATAATAAAAGAGCTGGCCGACAATGGTACCATTGGCATAGTAGGTGCCATGTATGATGTAAGCAACGGCAAAGTGACCTTTTATGATAAAGATGCGGTGATGCGCACCCCGATGCTTCCCGATGATGAATCGGTGAAAGTGGTATAATTAAATTGGGGTGCCAGGACGGGGCTATTTTCATAGCCCTGTTTTTTTTTGCCTTAAGCTGAAGCAGATGAGCGGAAAAACCAAAATAGCAATGGGATATAAGTGTTTCGCAAATAATGTATGGTTACGTAATAATTGTGCCGGCGTAAAGCAACTTTGGTGTTTTGCAAATAACGTATGGTTTCGTAACAAGTGTGCCACACCAACGGTGTTCTGTAACTGAGGTGTTTCGTCAATAATGTATGGTTTCGTAACAAGTGTGCCACACCAACGGTGTAGTGCAACAGAGGTGTTTCGTCAATAATGTATGGTTTCGTAACAAGTGTGCCACACCAACGGTGTAGTGCAACAGAGGTGTGGCACACTGTGCGGACCTATAAAACAGATCGCCCCGTGGGGCTCTAGTGGGTGTTGATACTTTTGCTATACACAGGGCGCT
>Ga0097683_1003474_pt1 | contig 11921 bp, 12 predicted proteins | sample ThiBio_1000_plan_2_FD_72846 | JGI IMG/M metagenome (GOLD analysis project Ga0097683, IMG submission 72846) | Wastewater bioreactor microbial communities from Cape Town, South Africa - Thiocy_cont_1000_plan - 1398105538256 (version 2) (version 2) ...
TGCCGTCGTCGCCGCACGTCGAGAGCGTGTACGGCGGCGCGTCGGGTCTGCTGAGCACGGCGTCGAAGGGCACGCTCTTCATCGACACGAGCACCATCGATCCGACGGTGGCTCGACGAGTGGCGAGCGAGGTGTCGCGAGTGACGCTCGACACGGGCATGCTCGATGCGCCCGTATCGGGTGGCGTCAACGGCGCTGCGGGAGCGACCTTGACCTTCATGGTGGGCGGCGATGCGAGCTCGCTGGCGCGAGGCCGTCCGCTGCTCGAGGCCATGGGCAAGAAGATCGTGCACTGTGGCGCGTCGGGCTCGGGCCAAGTGGCCAAGGTGTGCAACAACCTCGTGCTCGGCATCTCGATGATCGGCGTCTCGGAGGCCATGAACCTCGGCGTACAACTCGGCATCGACCCCAAGATGCTGGCCGAGATCTTCAACACGTCGTCGGCGCGATGCTGGTCGAGCGACACCTACAACCCGGTGCCCGGCGTGATGCCCAACGTGCCGGCGAGCCGCGATTACGAGGGAGGCTTCGGCGTCGATCTCATGGCCAAGGATCTCGGTCTGGCCGTGGCGGCCGCCAACTCTGCCAAGGCGCCGTTGCCCCTCGGCGGCGTGGCGCTGCAGCTCTACAACTTGATGAGCCGCCACAACTACGGCAAGAAGGACTTTGCGTCGGTCTACAAGTTCCTCAACGATGGCGCCACCACGACGCCGACGCCCAAGTAACGAGTGCCGCATTGGTTGGAGTCACTCCATCAATACAATAATGCACTCGATCGTACTGGGAACAGGTGATTGTATTGTAATCAGATAGATAGGATCAGGGAGAGAGATAGATCGTGCAGTTGAGTTCAAGCGATTGATTGAATGGATGGTGATGGAATGATGGAATGAATGAGGCACGATCCAATGAATGGAGGGAGAGGGAGGAGAGGAGGAGACTTAGTGAGCCTCACCAGTGGAGACAGGCGGGATCGTGATGGCATCCTCGCCAGCAAAGATACGAGCATACGAGAAGGGCGAGAACTTGTAACCATCAGCGGCGTAGAACTTGTTCTGGAACTCGACCCAATGGAGACGCAGGGCGTGCAAGAAGGCCGACAAACTCTCCATCATCAGCAAGACACCAATGGTGAGAGCGGCCCACACGGCCCAAGCGCAGAAGATCATAAAGGCGTTGGGCGTCTTGACCAGGATGAACTCCATGATCATTTGCCAGAACACAAGCGAGAGCTCTGCACGCAGAGAGACACACTACTTGTGAGTATCTATCGATTGTGGGCGATAGTGTGGTGGTGAACAACATACCAGCATGAGCCAAACTCAAGGCCCACAGACGCAAGTACGATGCCGTGTTGGAGACCGAACCGAGGACGAACTCGATCGTGTGGATGATCTGGTGAATAAAGACCTCACCAAAGTTGAACTCCTCCTCCTCGTGCTCATCGTGGTGCTCCTCACCCTCGACGTGGTGGTAGGCGTTCTTGGCACGCTCAGCATCGCGCTTGAGCAAGAACGGCTTGGGCAGCAACATGAGCGGCACGCAAACGATGGCAATGAGGAACAAGGTCAATTGCACAGCCGTCTAGATACGCATACAATGAATGCACCGAGGTGAGTCAACAGAGAGAGTGGAGGAGAGCAGAGCAGGGAAAGTTGGATTCGTACCTGACCAGAATAGAGCTGGTAATCGGCAGGAATGGTCCACGGGCTCAAGAGCATTTGAATCATGACGTTGAGCAGACGAGGAACCTGGTGGTCGGGAGTCGGCGGGTAGTAGCCGCCGGTCCAGTCCTTGAGCCACTTGAAGACGATCAAGATGTCCATGTAGCCAAAGACGGCGGTGAGGAAGACGACTTGAGGCAGGAACTCGAAGAAGATGTTGTAGGGCTTCTTAAAGTGCAGGCCGTTGAAGAAGCTCAGCACGATACCGAGCAGCATCTGAATGACACCGAGCAGCACCGACATCTTCATCTTGAGCGAGTTGTAGTAGTCGAGCTCGTTGGCGGCACCCTTCCACATGGGATCGACGCCGAACGGGTAGACGTAGTTGGGGCTCGTGCGCACGGCCAAGACACCGGGGCCGAGCGGTTGCGGGTAGGCCCAGTTGGTCGGGAACAAGGACATGGGGATGGCAAAGCACTCGTTGTACAAGAAGCCGCAATACATGGCAAACAACGACATGACCAGCAGCAGGTAACGACCGCCGAAGCAGATTTCAAGCATCTATCAAACGAGTTACTTGTGTTAGTACGGGTTGTTGAGGAGGGAGAGTGGAGCGTCGTGTGGTTGGTACCTCAAACAACTTGGCCTTGAGAAGCTTCTCCTCCCAAAAGATGAGAGCCGCAGCAAAGAGGAACAGCATCGCTCCGTGTCCAACATCACCGAACATGACACCGAACAAGAACGGGAAGGTAACGACCGAGAACACAGCTATACAAGTAGATGGGTGAGTGAGTATGGAGCAGCAACAGCAGGAGCAGGAGGAGGACAGCGACAATCAACATACTCGGGTTGACCTCAGAGTAACGAGCAACACCATAGGCATCAGTAATGCCCTGGAACGACTCGAGATACTTGTTGGTCTTAAAGTAGGTCGGGCGGGTATCACGAGACTGCATAGGTTGCAAGATACTCGGGATCTGGGCTCCACTTCGGCGCTAGAAACACGCAAAAACACATATGGCTGGTGAGCGAGAGGGAGAGATAGAGAGAGGTAGGGGCTGACATACGTTGGCAGCACGAAGAGCCAATTGCACACGATCAGTGGCCTCGGCCGGGCACCAACCCTCGGCAATCAAGCACTTGCGACCGACGTCGTAGTTGAAGAGGTTCATGGCGTGATAGATGGACTTTTCACGCAGCACCTGGAGCTTCCAGGTCTCGAGCTTGCCGGCGACCTGCGAGAGAAGGGCCTCGCTGTGGAGGCGCGAACGCTCGAGCACGGTGTTGAGGTCGCTGAGGCGCTGGCGCACTTGGAGGCGCAGCTCCTCGCGCTCCTGCGGGCTCTCGGGGCACGGGTAGATGTTGGCACCAAAGGTCTCGCACAGCTTGCTGATCTTCTGCTCGGCGCGCTCGCCCTGGAAGAAGATGATAAAGACGTTCTTCTCGACCAACTCGCCCGAGTTCGGGTCGCGGATCGGAGCATCGACCTCGGCCTGGCGCATGAACAAGTTGCCTCGAAGCGCACGCCAAAGCACACGCTCAAAGGTGCCCATCTTTTCGCGCGGAAGCATTCCCGTCACGAAGCTAGTGTTGGTGCAGGTACAAGGAAGGTTAGAGTGAGCACACCAGCGAGCGAGCGAGAGAGAGAGAGGGAGACGTACCCAAGGTTGCGAGAGCGAATGGCGTACTCGCCCGTTCGATCCAACAAGGGCGAACGCATACCGACCGACTCAATGTCAGTGGGGACATCGGTGGCACCGCCCGAGGACGAGATGTGGCCAAAGTACGAGGCGTCCTTCTCGAGCACGTGCTGCATCTCGATGAGTTGGTTCTGGTTGCGATCGAGCGTCTCCTTGTTGGAGGACAGCTGGCGCAGGTCGCGCTCGAGCTCCTCGAAGCGCGCCTCGAGCTCGTCGATGAGCACCTTGCCCGAGCGCTCGTCGGCATCAATGTCGCCGGCCTCCTCGATGTGGATGTCGGCCTTGCGAATCTGCTCCTCGAAGTAGCGCAGCTTGCGCTCGAGCTCGTCGCATCGTTGCACGTCGGCGACGAAGTTGCGCTGGAACGCATTGGCATCGGGGTTCAACTACACACGAGCAAGAGCGAGAGGTCAATCTACTTGTTCTTGTCTCGTGGTGGTTCAGCTTGTACGACGTACGTCGCGGAACTGGACGAGACCGAGGCGACCGAGCTCATCGACCGTATCGTGAGCGGCCTCCATCTCCATGTAGATCTGGACCAGCTCCATCTCTTGCGAGCGAAGGAGTTCTCCCATTTTCGCCTGATCTCTTTCTTCTCGAGGACGAGCGCCTCAAGATACTAGCCAACAAAGAGAGGAGAGCGAAGGGAGAGGAGCAGCAAGCTTCTTCTGCTGCTCAGGAGCGAAGGGGATGTGTAAGCGAGAAAGAGAGAGATGCACGAGGCACTGAGGAAGGAACGAACGAAGCACTGAGGCAGCAGCAGCGGCAGGCAGAAGCTGGCCGGCTTTTAAGGCTGCCGCACGTACCCCGACTCCCTCTCGAATACTCTACGGAGAGTTCGGGACGAAAAGTACTATAGAGACAGGTAAGTAGATATTTACCGGGGTACAGATGAATCGTTAATCGGTCCTCTCCTCTCTTCTCCCCTTCTCTCCCATTCATTCTCCCACTGCTCCCCCTCACACACCAAGCACCAAGCTCCACACGTGGTTCGATTCGGATTCGGGAAGAAGAGAAAGGCATCTTTGTGCAAGAAGAAGAAGAAGATGGCAGCACTTACGGGAGGCAGCGATCAGGAGAAGCTGGCGTGTTTGTGTGAGCGAACCTACAAGGACCAGGCCGTTTGGTACGTACGCTGCGCTTTGGTGCTGGCTGCCCTTTATCGAACGAACGACAACGACAACAAGATCATGGATTGACGACCAAGGAATGGGTGGTTGACGGGCGTGTACGTAGGTTCTTGAATGCGTTCTGGAACGAGCACCAAGGCGAGGCCGAGAAGATCTGGGCCTGGAAGCACAAGTGCGACGAGCTCGATCTCCAAGCCAAGGACCAAGGCACGCCGCTCTCGTCTCGCTGCTGCCACCACAACTTGCTGCAAGTCTCCTAACGTTGCCGATTCTCGTCTTGGTGCTCATCTAGGCAATGGACTCGATGAGCTGAACGCGCATCGATTCTTGGAGTTCTTTGGCGAGACTCTCACGGTACGACGACGACACACGACCTCAGCTTCAGCATCCTCCTCCTATCACGTCGTTACGCCATCCGAATGGTCGTGAGCTCGAGCTGTAACGGTGTTTCTCATGTCCACGGCGTGGCGATACAGGTGCAAGCCATGCGCCAGAGCCTGCGCTCGACGGGTGCCATCGCGCAGACGGCTCGACCCAAGAGCGTGCCGCTCGCGCACATTCTGCTCTTCAAGTTCGGCGTCGACTTCCACGAGCTCGTGAACCGCAGCCAGGGCGACAACAAGGCCGAGCTCGACGAGGCGCAGCGCAAGCTCGATGCCGTCATGGCGGCGTTGCACGAGGCCGACGCCACGGCCAAGGTTGCGGCGCAGCGAGAGGCCGAGGCTCGCACGGCCGAGGCTCCGTTCAAGGCCGCGCAGGAGGAGCTCGAGGCCGCGCTCGCCGAGGTCAAGGCGCAGGAGGACGCCTACCACGGCAAGATCGCCGACGCCGAGCGCCGCAGTGAGGAGGGCGGCGTCGTGTCGCGCAACAAGGCCAAGGCCGAGTTGGCGCAGCTCAAGTCCGAGGACCCGTTGCCGCTGCGCAAGGCCAAGATCACGCTCGAGGCCGCCACCAAGCGTGCCGAGAAGGCTCGCGCTCCGTTCGAGGCCGCCACTCGCGTACGTACTCACCACGGGATTGCACGCCAAGTTGAAGTCATTCTCGTTCAATGGCACTCATCATTGATTTGGTTTGTTTCGTTTCGATACGATTTGATTCGTTTCGTGTAGGCGGCTGAGGAGGCTCGTGCCATTGCCGAACAAGCTGTGCAGGCCACCCGTGAGCGTGTCGCAGAGGCCGAGGCGTACCTCCATGAGATTCGCTCGCGTCCCGGACAGCCGTACGGTTCGCTTTGGTGGATCGACCGCGAGCTGCACGAGGCCAGGAAGTTCGTACGTCACCTAGAGCCGCGCCACGACACTCCCCACCATCATCGTGGCACTCACGCGATCTGCACACACGTAGATGCCGACCTCCAAGGGAGGAATTGGCAAGTAGATACGAGGCAATCCTGCAAGAGCGCACGCACACGAACGCAATCTTGTGTCGTGATGTGCGTGTGCTGCTCCATAACCTCGCATCAACAACAACAACAAGCCTCGATCGAGCACCCAACTATAAACTATTGTCATTCTCAAGATCTAGAACATCGTGGCCCAGCCTCTATTCCTTTGATTCGATTTTGATGCGATTTGATGCGATGCGATTTGATTGATGAGCGAGCAGAGAGAAAGAGACGGGGCACGGAATGATTAAGGTTCCCCGATGAACCACGGTGCGTTACTACAGTGGAGCGGTGCGGTTTGCGCCTCAGTCCTTCGCCGCCCTCTTCGCCCACGCAGCAGCAGCCCACCCGAACCCCAACGCAAAACCCCAACCAACCAAGCAAGCAACGATGGCCAGCGAGCGTGAGCAATGGGAGCGTGTGCAGACCAAGACCTTCACCAACTGGGTCAACTCGCACTTGATCAAGCGTGGTCGCAAGATCAATGACCTCGAGACCGATCTTCGCTCGGGTGTCGAGCTCATCAACCTGCTCGAGGTTCGTCGTCGAGCGCCAAGCAACACTCCTACTGCCCCGACTAACGGATCTCCTTCTCATCGTCGTTCTCGTTATCCTCCTCCTCTCCCATCCTTCTCGTGAGTAGGTTATTGGAAATGAGCGTATCCCCAAGTACGTGCTCAACCCCAAGATGCGCATCCAGCAAATCGAGAACATGGTACGTGCTATGCGCTGTTACTTTCGATCGATCAACGCGAGAGAGCGCGCGCGTTGTTTGCTGGTTGTACTCGCACGTTGCTCGGTCGGTGGCTTGCATCCTCACTCTTGCTTGGATCGATGGATGTACAGGGCAAGGCGTTGCAGTTCATCTCGAACCACGACGTGAAGCTTGCTTCGATCGGTGCCGAGGACATTGTCGATGGCAACCTCAAGTTGACGCTCGGTCTCATCTGGACCATCATTCTTCGCTTCGCGATCGTGGGCTTGAACGAGGAGGGTCTCTCGGCCAAGGAGGGTCTGTTGCTCTGGTGCCGTCGCAAGACCGAGCCGTACGACAACGTCGACGTGCAGGACTTTACGGTGAGCTTCCAGGACGGCTTGGCGCTGTGCGCGCTGATCCACCGCCACCGCCCGGACTTGATCGACTACGCGTCGCTCTCGAACGAGGACAAGCTCGGCAACCTGAACCTCGCGTTCAACGTCGCGCACGACCACCTCGACGTGCCCAAGTTGCTCGACGCCGAGGACATTGTCTCGATGCCTCGCCCGGACGAGCGCTCGATCATGACCTACGTGGCGCAGCTCTACACCGTCTTCTCGCGCCTCGACAAGGCCGAGACCGCCGGTCGCCGCATCGGCAAGCTCACCGACTTTAAGAAGACGGTCGACCAGCTCGAGCACGACTACGAGCAACGCACCTCGGCGCTCAACGAGGCGCTGCTCGCCAAGATCCACGAGCTCCAGAACGCCGGCCTCTCGCACGACTACGACGGCGCCCGCAGCGACATTAAGGACTTTCGCGACTACAAGGCCTCGCAGCGCCGCAACTGGGTCGCCGAGCAGGCCGAGCTCGCCGCCCTCTACGGCAACATCCAGGCCAAGCTCAAGCTCAACAACCTGCCGGCGTACGCCACGCCCGAGGGCCTCGCCATCAACGACGTCGAGAGCAACCTCGAGCGCCTGACCGCCGTCGAGAAGGAGCGTCGCGCCGCGCTCAACTCGAACCTCCGCAACATCCTCGACGGTCTGCGCCGAGCTTTCGCCAACCCGGCCAACGCCTTCTACGAGTCGCTCGTGCGCTTCCGTGCCGCGCTCGCCGAGGGTGGCTCGCTCGACCTCGATGCCCAACTCGCGCACGTCAAGAGCAACAATGCCAACCTCGCTGCTCTCGCAAGCGATCTCCCCGCGATTCAAGCTGCTGAGGATGCTTGCCTTGCTGCCAACATTGATGAGAACGAGTACACTGATCATTCTGCTGATGGTATGTACCTCCAACTTCTTTCTCTCTCTCTCTCTCTCTCTCTCTCTCTCGGTTGTGATTCTCATGAAACAAATGCTGCAATTTAGACCTCTCGTTCGAGTTTGATCGATTGAGCCAAGCGTACCAGAAGCAAATCAACTTTATCGAGTCGCAGGTTGCTTCGCGTGCCCAGGATGGTGTCTCGGCTGCTCAAATCGAGGAGTTCAAGGAGACCTACAACCACTTTGATGCTGACAAGGATGGCTCGGTATGTCGTTGTCGTCGTAGTTGTAGCGGTGGTCGTTCTCCTGAGCCCGTACTGATGCTGATGATGACAATCGACAGCTCTCGCGCCTCGAGTTCAAGTCGTGCCTCTCGTCGCTCGGTGTGGTCGAGCTCGACTTTGAGGGTGGTGACAAGAAGTTTGAGGAGATCTTCAAGTCGGTCTCGCAGGGTGGCGACACCATCTCGTTCGACCACTTTGTCACCTACATGGTCAGCATCACGCAGGACACCTCGTCGCCCGAGCAGCTGCGCGAGGCCTTCGAGATCATCGACGCTGGCAAGGGCTTCATCACCGAGCAGGACATGCGTGTCGCGCAAATGAGCGACGACCAGATCGCCTACCTCGTGTCGGTCATTCCGCGCTACCCGCTCGACAACGTCGTCGGTTATGACTACAAGAACTGGTTGACTGGTCTCTTCTAAGAGCGCAGTCCGCCATCTCTCTCCTCGCTCGCCCCAAGGGAGCCAAGACCTGAGTGAGAGTTGCTAATCGTTCACGTTCTCCTGATATCTGATGCGCATCCGCGTCTCACGTTTCTACCTTCAATCAACCCATCAAATGAACGCTGTTTACCCCCAACATTCACTTCCGATGTATTGAAACGGCTCAAGTCATGTCGTTTTGGTTTGGTTTTGGTGATGGATTGATGAGATGGAATGGAGTTGAGGAGTGGAGTGTGTGATAATAGATAGTCAAGGTGAACGAACGAACGAACGAACGAACGAGTTCAGTAGAGACACAATCTCTTAGAACATGTAAACGCTGAGCAAGCCAACGACCACGAAGCCGATCATCGCAATCGATGCGGTGAGAGTCGAGGCAGCACCCGGCGCTGCGACGAAGATTCCGACAGCCTTGTTGCGCTCGCAAGTCGTCGTGGCCACAGTGTTGCTCGAGAATCGCGACACTCGAATCACTCGGTGCTTGTTGGGGTTCAACTCCAGCACGTCGTTGTCATCGGAAGGCAGGTCCCAAAAGTAACCAAACAATTGTCCTGTTGCATCGATGGGCAGGCGGACGCATCATTCGATGGTGAGTTTGTAGCCAGTTGCCTTGTGCTCGGTGTGCCGAACGTACCATCCGAACCCAACGCAATGATATTCACACCGGCGTGGTTGTCGCTCGAAATCACGTTGGCGTTCTCGCTGTAGAGACCGATTCCAATGAGGCCGTTGGCAAAGAGGTTGCCGTAGGCATACGCGATTCCCGACTTGCCGGTCGTCGCTCCGATGAACTCGTACGACGAGTTGTAGGTCGTGCTATCGACGCAAAAGTCCCACGACGAGGTGGTGGTCGGCGCCTGCCAAAAGTCGTTCCAGCTGCCAGCGAGCGAGCCCGAGGTAGCAAGCACTCCGCACGCAGTCGGACTCGTAAAGGTCGACTCTCGCACGGCGTTCCAGTTGCCGTGGAGGTTCTTCTCCGAGCACACCCATGTGCCGTTCAGTTGGTTGTTCGATGGCTGGAGCGTCCACGAGAAGCTTCGAACGCGGCAACCGATCGAAGGATGGAGCGCCGCGTAGAAGTTGCCCGAAGCCTGGATGGAGCATGAGCGAGAGAGAGGTCGTTAGCACCAAGGCGAGGGATATCGCACGACTGCGATGGTGGTTGCCGACGTACAATGTTGCCGCTGATCTGGCCTTGAATGAGACCTGTGGTGGGCGTTCCACGTGCGTGCGTTAGTCTCGCAAGTAAGCGCGACCAAGCAAGCGATGGAGGTCGAGGGGGTCGTGGAGATGCGTACCGAACTCTTGGTAGGAGCCCTGCAAGGTCGAGCCGCTGGTGGTACACAACGTCAAGATGCGGCCGTCGTTGTCCTTCCACGTACCATCAAAGGAGGCGTGCGCCAAACCAGCGACTAACCGATCACACGCACACACCGGAGGTCAGCGAGGAGCCAAGTCTCTGTTGCAGATCGGCTGGAGGCGATGCGTACTGGCGAGAAGCACCATTGCCACGAGTGGCACGATTGGTGAGAGTGAGCGTGCCATGAGAGATATCTCCGCGGAGCACTTGCAGTGGAGCGAGGAGGAGGATAGCGAGAGACAGGAGATACGCGGCGGAAGACGAGCGGAGTAAGACGAGCGATTCCGTAAAGCTCTCATTGTTCTACTGTTGACCACCCTCTGTTCGCGCGCTGTTTGTATTTCGTATTGGCGGCGGACTCGATCACTCCAGAATCCAAGAGATTCAAGAGATACAAGAGATTCAGGAGGATTCAAGAGGATTCAAGAGATTCAAGAGATTCAAGAGATTCAAGGTTCAAGGTTCAAGAGGATTCAAGAGGTTCAGGAGGATTCAAGAGGATTCAAGAGGTTCAAGAGGATTCAAGAGATTCAAGATCAAGAGGTTCAAGATCAAGAGGATTCAAGAGATTCAAGAGATTCAAGAGATTCAAGAGATTCAAGAGGTTCAAGATCAAGAGGTTCAAGATCAAGAGGATTCAAGAGATTCAAGAGATTCAAGAGATTCAAGAGATTCAAGAGGTTCAAGGTTCAAGAGGTTCAAGATCAAGAGGTTCAAGAGGTTCAAGAGGTTCAAGAGATTCAAGAGGTTCAAGAGATTCAAGAGGTCCAAGAGGATTCAAGAGGATTCAAGAGGTTCAAGAGGATTCAGGAGGGTTCAAGATCAAGAGGATTCAAGGTTCAAGAGGTTCAAGAGGGTTCAAGAGGATCAAGAGATTCAAGAGGTTCAAGGTTCAAGGTTCAAGAGGTCCAAGAGGTTCAAGAGATTCAAGAGGGTTCAAGAGGTTCAAGAGGTTCAAGAGATTCAAGAGGGTTCAAGAGATTCAAGAGGGTTCAAGAGATTCAAGAGGTTCAAGAGATTCAAGAGGTTCAAGAGGATTCAAGAGACTCAAGAGATTCAAGAGATTCAAGAGGTTCAAGATCAAGAGGATTCAAGAGACTCAAGAGACTCAAGAGATTCAAGAGATTCAAGAGGTTCAAGGTTCAAGAGGTTCGAGAGGATTCAAGATGATTCAAGAGATTCAAGAGGATTCAAGAGGTTCAAGAGGTTCAAGAGGTTCAAGAGGTTCAAGAGATTCAAGAGATTCAAGAGGATTCAAGAGATTCAAGAGGTTCAAGAGATTCAAGAGGTTCAAGGTTCAAGAGGTTCGAGAGGATTCAAGATGATTCAAGAGGTTCAAGAGGATTCAAGAGATTCAAGAGGTTCAAGAGGTTCAAGAGGTTCAAGAGATTCAAGAGATTCAAGAGGATTCAAGAGATTCAAGAGGTTCAAGAGGATTCAAGAGATTCAAGACGATTCAAGAGGTTCAAGAGGATTCAAGAGATTCAGGAGGTTCAAGAGGTTCAAGAGGATTCAAGAGGTTCAAGAGGATTCAAGAGATTCAAGACGATTCAAGAGATTCAGGAGGATTCAAGAGGATTCAGGAGATTCAAGAGGTTCAAGAGGTTCAAGAGGTTCAAGAGGATTCAAGAGATTCAAGAGATTCAAGAGGATTCAAGAGATTCAAGAGATTCACGAGGATTCAAGAGGTTCAAGAGGTTCAAGAGGTTCAAGAGGATTGGACGGTGTGGCAGCAAGCTCACTCTCTTGTTGGCTGCTCAGCGCGCGCATCATCTGCCGTATCTCCCTCCCATCCTATCTGCCCGTCTATCTCTCTATCCATCCCTCACTCATGGCATCGCTGCTACCAACGCAACAGCCACGATCACAACTGTTGTTGTTGTTGCTGTTATTACTGGTCGCAGCGTCGCTCGCTGCTACCCCGTGCACAAACCCGAACGATTGCCAAGCTGCGCCGGTACCTCGCGCAATCCAACCCACTGCCACAATCGCATCAT
>Ga0097683_1003481_pt1 | contig 11901 bp, 8 predicted proteins | sample ThiBio_1000_plan_2_FD_72846 | JGI IMG/M metagenome (GOLD analysis project Ga0097683, IMG submission 72846) | Wastewater bioreactor microbial communities from Cape Town, South Africa - Thiocy_cont_1000_plan - 1398105538256 (version 2) (version 2) ...
TTTCAATCTTATGGAGATTGTCGCTGGGAGCTTCATTCCCTTGAAACTCAAGGCCCTCGACGCTCCAAACTGGCTGATCGGGCTTGCTTTGACGACGGTGCCAGCATTCGTCGGCATGACGGTGCATCCCGTGATCAGTACGGCGAGCGACCGTACACGCACACGATGGGGCAGACGCATACCCTATCTGCTAGGAGCCACGCCATTTGTGACTCTTACACTCGTTCTCATCGGGTCAAGCGACTGGATCGCTGCATGGCTTCAGGCGACGTTTTTCTCCAAGATGACGCCAACGCAGGTCACTGTCTGGCTCCTGGCTTTTCTCGTGATCGCCTTTCAGTTTCTCAACACCTTCATTACCAGCACATATTTGTACTTGTTCAATGATGTCGTGCCCACTGAGCTCCTGTCCCGCTTCATGGCGCTATTTCGAATTGTCGGGATCGCGGCGACTTCGGGTTTTCAATATTTCCTTTTTGGCAAGAGCGAAACTCATATGCCGGAAATATTCATCGGTAGTGCGGTGTTATACTGCGTCTTTTTTGTCGCCATGTGTCTGCGAGTAAAGGAAGGAGAGTATCCTCCTCCGGAGGAACTTCCCGGCCAGGGATTGAATCGCGTCTGGTCGAGCGTGCGCACCTATGCGGTGGAGTGTTATTCCCACCGTTTTTACTGGTGGATCATCCTGGGCAGCATTTTTTGGGGAATCAGTTTCGCCATGATCGCCTTCCGCGTCTTCTTTGCGGAATCGGTAGGGCTGAGTCTTGATCAGTTTGGAAAACTGATGGGCGTGGCTGGGGTGGTGAGCGCATTCGTTCTCTACCCGGCCGCAGCCCTTGCGGACCGCTGGCATCCGATCCGTGTGATTCTTCTCGGGCTGGTGGGTCTGGTTGTGGTCGTGCCGCTGCAGCTTGTGTTTCTAGTCTTCGACTTACCGCCGGAGCAGTCTCGGGCAATTTACATGGTTCTGTTTGTGCTGCACATCAGCGTCCAGGCGTTCTACATTGCCGCACAGATGCCGATGGCCATGCGGCTGTTTCCCAAGGACAGGTTCGGCCAGTTTAACACGGCAGGTGCCATCATAGCAGGCCCGGTAACGATGCTGGCAGGTATCATGGTGGGTGTATGGCTGGACTGGCTCGACAATCGGATGGAAGCGCCGCTGAGCCAGTATCGATACTATCCGGCGTGGGTGGCGGGCTGCCAATTTATCTGTCTTATCTTCATGATCCTTCTCTACCGTGACTGGAAGAAGCTTGGCGGCGACGAATCCTACAGTCCCCCGGCGGAACGGAGCCCGGCAACTATCGGGTAATAAGGACTCTCTAGAGAAGAGAGGCCCCTGAAACGTCGCGAGTCTTGAGAGGTTCCTCATGGACGATGAATGGCGGAAAAAAACGATGGCGACTCTTCAGGCAGTCGTCGTCCGCTCCGAGCTGTGCCAATAACCCCCGATTATCTGATCTGACTAGATCCGTGATTTCTTAAAGTTTCCCATGTCCTCACCATTACTTACTCACCAACGTCAAGTCCATCTGGACTTCCATACCTCACCACACATTCCCGAAGTCGCAGCGGATTTTGACGCGGCAGATTTCGCGCGAACGATGAAACAGGCGCATGTAAATAGCGTCACCATTTTTGCGAAATGCCATCACGGGTACACGTACTATCCGTCACGGGTCGGACGAATCCACCCGGCCCTGACTCCCTCGGGACGGGATCTCCTCGGCGAGCAGATCGAGGCGTTGCACAGGGAGGGAATTCGCTGCCCGATTTACCTGACCGTCGGGTGGGATGCTCTCACGGCTCAGGAGCGACCAGAGTGGCGAGCGATGTTCAAGGACGGTCATTTTGCCGACTGGAGGGGACTGCCTGGCATGTGGCGTTTTGTGAATTGGCTGCATCCCGACTACCAGATGCTCCTGGAAAATCTCACGCTGGAGGTGCTCTCCCGCTATGGGAAGGAAGTGGATGGATTCTTTTACGACATCTGCTTCTTCCCCAAGGGGGCCTGCTGGTCGCCAGAGAGCGTGAAATTCCGCGAGCGCTTCGGCTTGATGGACAACAGTTCCGAAGGAGGAGAGCGTTTCATTGCCAAGGCGCATGAGGAGTTTTCGGCTCGATATTGGAAACTCATCCGGGACGCGAGGCCGGATGCCACGGTGTTTTTTAACGCGGGATCAGACATCTTTCTGGAGCGGGGACTTGGAGCACGCGCCCGATACGAAAACATGAGCCATATGGAGATCGAGTCCCTGCCTTCCGGGGCATGGGGGTATTTTCATTATCCACGGCTGGCTCGATCTACCGGCCATTGGGGTAAGCCGTGGCTGGGAATGACCGGACGATTTCAGAGTTCCTGGGGAGATTTTGGGGGGCTAAAGCCCTTGGCAGCCCTGGAGTTTGAGTGTTTCCGTCCTCAAGCGATGGGCGGTGCCAACTCCGTGGGAGATCAACTGCCGCCGCGCGGGAAGCCCGACGCGGCCGCATACAAGTTGATCGGAGAAGTTTATGAACAAGTGGCGAAGGCGGAGCCTTTCTATGCTGGATCGAAACCGCTGGTGCAGGTCGGCATCGCCACAAGTGGAGCTCCGCGTATCGAGCCCGAGACCACGGCCAAATCCGACGAAGGAGCGATCCAAATGTGCGAGGAAGCGCACTATGAATGTCGTGTGCTCGACGTGGAAAGCGAGCTCGACGGCTTGGATCTGGTCATCCTCGGCGACACTACGGCAATGACTCCGGAGTTTGCCGCAAAGCTAAGGGATTTCTATCACCAGGGAGGAAATCTGTTGATCTCCCATGCCGGGGCCTGTGACGCCGACGGCACATGGCTGCTCGACTTTGTCCCCGTGCGCATCTCCGGAACGTGCGCATATGAACAAACGTACTGGCGCACGCGGGGGAATTTTTCCAAGGACCTTGCGATGGCGGAGCGAGTAATATACCAGAAAGGCTTTGTCATTGCCGCGCCCGGCTGCGAGGTGCTGGCGGAACGCGTACATCCGTATTTCAACCGGGATGCGGTTCGCTACTGCTCACACCACCAAGCCCCGCCCAAGCCCCAGTCGAGCGGAGAGGCTGTCGTTGTCGCGGGTGACCGATTCATCTACTTTGCGGATCCTATTTTCCGTGAGTACCGGCAGTCGGGAAACATCGCTGTGCGAGATGCCTGGCGGAAATCGATGCTTCGGCTGGCGGGTCCACCCACATTTGGCCATGGCCTCGCCACGACGGTTCAGATCTATCCGAGGCAGCGGGGGAGAGATTTGATCCTGACGCTACTTCATTACATCCCTGTTCGAAAGGCGCTGAATATCGACATGATCGAAGAGCGCTCATCATTTGCCGGGCAAATCTTAAGATTGCCGGCTGCGGCGCGATGCGTCCGTGTCTTTCCTTCCGGCGAACCACTCACTCAGGTCTGCGATGGCGAATGGGCGCTGCCAACCTGGGCGAGCGGTCGACTGCTGCTAGAAATTCCAGACTATTTTTGAGAGACGGTGCAGGCTCGGAGTTGCGGCGAGGCGCCGCCGCTCCGAACCTTATCGGTGTCTTGCTCGCCAAAGCGCAGCATTTGTCTGGACTTTTCTGTCCCCAAGGGGCCGAAAGCTGCTTCGGTTTCCGAAGCCCAGGACGTGAAAATCTCGCCATGTCAAGCTCACGCTATGACGAACGGCTCATTGCCCGTCAGCGTACATCCACAGGGAGACCCTAGGCGGCCTCAATGAACGCTCGCGCAGACAACCATCCTCGCAGCAATGAACGAATTTGCTGCTATCCTTCTGGGTACACAGACTAAAGAACGCGAGGAACCAAGGAATGCGGATATTCATGGCAGAGAAAACACGATCGCTCCGCGTCCTCCACGATCTTTGGAAACCGGGCAGCCCAAGAGTCGAAGAACACATTGTCATTCCAGTCGTCGCAGACGGAAGAAACTTCGACACTTATCGAATGTCGCAGACCATTGACCTCCACCCCTCCCTCGCCCCAAAACTGATGAAAGGTGCGCGGAGGTATACTCAGGCTTTCGCCGACGCGAAGAGACACGAGCTCGCCAGCTGCGATCCGTTTCCGAAAACCATCGACTTGAATGTCCAGCGAAGAACTCGTATCGGGAGCACCGTCTTTCGTGGACTGATAGAGAAGAACGACCACCCGACCTCCGCCGCGATTGATGATGTCTTCCCTCTTTGACAGATGAAAGTGCAGAGGAGAGCGCTGCCCCTCGGGCTCAATCAATACCTTTTCGGCGTAGGTTTTGGGATAGCCGGAGCGGTCCGATCGGCCGTTCCTAAGGGTAAAGAGAGTACGTCCTAGAGTTTCAAACGACTGGCTTCCAAAATCGGTGACGTCCCAGCCGAGCATACAATCACGAATCTCTGCCGACTCCTCACCGGCCTGGAGCCATTGTTCCGGAGACCAGTAAGCAAAGGGAGGCAGTGGAAAGGAGAGCTTTTCGAGAACGGACTTGGCGGTGGCGACGGCGAGATTGATCCTCGACCGAGAAAGCGGGGATGCGCCTTGGGAGGAGTAAAGGGTGTTTGGGAGACTGCTCATAAGTGGTACGGGCGGAATACTGAACATTCGAGGAGTAGCTTTGTGGTCACTCGCAGGAGACGATGTCCCGTCAACAGGCGCGTCCAGATTCCATAATGACAAACCTTGGCGAGGTGTGCGAAAGAACGCAATCGCGGACGAAAAGATGTCCGGATTGCGCAATCGTTGTCATTCACTCCCGGGACGGCGCGACTGCATTGGCAAGAATTATAAAGGCCTGTCCGCTTTCTGAATCGAAAATCGGTTTATGCCGAACATCATTTATAGGCATATATTGGAGGAAGCCATGTTCCCCACACACAGCGCATCATCGGTAAAGGCCCGGCTCCCGGAATCTATCTCGTCGTTTCAAAAACAGGAGGGATTCACCCTTGTGGAAGTAACCCTGGCGCTCGGTCTGACCATTTTTGCCGTGATGACGGTCGTCGGCTTGCTCCCTGTAGGTTTGGGGGGATTGCGCCAGGCTGCCGATGACACGGTGAGGGCTCAGATCATCAAGGAGCTGGACGCCCGTCTTTGCATGGCGGATTCCAGCGCGCTTTTTGCGCAATCTCCAAGTGCGTCCGCCCCTGTCGAATCATGGTTTGACAGCGATGGACAAGTTGTCTCCTCAAACGACCAAGATGCTCGATTTTATGTGCGCGCAGGACAGGAAACACCGCAGTTCCCCGGAAGCGACCACGCGAATGATGCATCGACTTCGTTACGGGTATTCAGGATTGAGATCGAAGACTTGAGGACGCACACCAGGACCAAGGCAGTATTGCATGTTGCCAACAACGGTCACTGAGATGACTTGGATATCTGGGATTTCACCGGACAGACAGACCGGATGTGATCGTTGCATATCGGGGAGAACTCGGGCAGGTGCTTTCACGTTGCTGGAGCTGCTCGTCGCCTGCGCAGTTTTCATCCTGCTATTGGCACTGCTGCTTTCCATCATCGGACAAACGAGCCGATTGGTTGGGCGGAGTACGCAAAGTGTTTCCGCATTTCAGGAAGCGCGAACGGCCTTTGAGCTCATGACCCGCTCGTTGAGCCAGGCAACGCTGAATACCTATTGGGATTATCTGGACGCTAATGGAGCGTATCGGACGCCCGACAATGCCTCGACATTCCAGCCGACAAATTACGGACGAAATTCCGACCTTCATTTTCTTTTGGGGGACGCGGGCAGTGTCTCAGGAAGCGGCTATACCAGTCTGCCGGGAACAGTTGGAACCGGCCAAGCAGTTGTTTTTCAGCTCCCCTCTGGCCGGAGTGCAAACTCCCAGTACAAAAATCTCGAGCAGCTTCTGAATGCCTGCGGGTACTTCATTGAATATGGAGATCGTGTCGCTTTACCCGCTCCATTTCCGAGCGGGGAATCCAAGTACCGTTTCCGCCTGATGCAGGCGATCCAGCCTGCGGAGAGCCTGGAGGTCTTTAAGACAAAGACGGGAAACTCATGGATTCAGGGTTTGAGCCAGCAGGCACTTCCTGTCGCTGACAATATCATCTATGCTCTGATCTGGCCGCGGAGATCTCCTTCCGACGATCCTGGGGGCAAGGAATTGACCGATCTGAGTCCCTCCAAGGGGTTCGCCTTCGATTCGCGGCCCGACAGCGCTGCCGCCTCCAAATGGCCGCAACCGGATAACGTGCATCAGCTCCCGCCTGTTCTCCAGATCACCTTGGTCGCGCTGGATGAGGTTACTGCTGCTCGCGTCTGCCGATCGTCGACGCCGCCCAGTGAAATAACCTCGCTCTTCCAGGGGATATTTCAGTCACCGAGTCAAAACCAGTTTGAAGAGGATCTCAAAACCCTCGAGCGCCGGATGGGAGAAAAAGGATACGGTTTCCGTATTTTCACCACGACGATCCCTCTCAAGGAATGCAAGATGCAATGAACGTGTCCGTGAGAATTTCCTTTTCGCAGACAGGCTCCATATTGGCCGCCAAGGCCTGTCCCGTAGAGCCTGAACGACTCCGGCGAACAACGCGGAGTTCTGCGGCATTTTCGCTGGTCGAGCTTCTCGTCGTGATCGTGATTCTGGGAGTGCTGACCTCGCTGGCCATCCCGGCATTCCAATCGATCAGTCGAGGCCGGAACGTGACTGAAGCGGGGCAACTTTTGAGTGATCGACTGGCCCAGGCGAGGCAATACGCCGCGCTGAAAAACAGGGAGGTGGAAGTGCGGTTCATCGAGCTGAAGGAAAATGGAGTTTCTTCCTATCGAGCTATTCAGCTCTGGATGGCGGATGCGTCGGGAAGCTCGCCATCGATGATCGGGCGGGTGGACAAACTTCCCGTTGGAACGATTATTTCCTCGCGGGCAGAACTCTCCCCGCTGCTTACGGCGGATCCCTCCATTCGTGGGTCCATGAATGTTTCCGGTTACGGAAACTGCGCGTACAGCGGTATCCGGATCGACTCGGCGGGATCGCTGGGAGGATCGATCACGACCAATGACTTTCTGACCATCCATGCGGAGCAGGATCAGACCGTGCCCCCGCTCAACTATTTCACCCTGCGGGTTAATCCCGTGACAGGTCGCGTCACGGAATACCGACGCTGATCCACCTCATATTTCCCATGAAAAGGTTTTTCAAAAAAGCGCCATTGTCTGGAAAGACATTTCTTCGTCCGGGAGACTGGTCCGGGGGAGATCACCGACATCGAGGCGCTGCGCTCGTCATTGTTCTGGCGCTGCTTGTTCTCGTATTGGGGCTGGTAGTAGCTTTTTTGACCCGGACGAGTACGGAGCGCTCAGCTTCATCCGCCTATCTTTCCTCCGCATCCACGCGACAATTGGCTGAGACGGCGATTAATCTGGTGCAAAGCCAGATTCGCGACGCCACGACCCAGGGAAAGGATGTTTCATGGAGCTCGCAACCTGGAATGATTCGGACCTTCGGTACAGTAGGCAATCCCGGCAGCGCCTTGCAAAAGGTATACAAGCTGTACTCGGCGGATGGCTTGATCTCCACTGCGTTCAGCCAAGGGACGGATTTGCCTTCCGGAACGTGGTCGGACGACATCGCGCTCTGGACGGATCTGAACGCTCCAGTGATGGGGCGAAACCCAAATGATCCGACGCTAGACCGAATCCCGCAGTTTCCCATCCTCGATCCCAGGGCCTTGGGGAGCGTGGAGGGGTTCTCCGTCAGTTCACCGCCGACCGGAAGCAAGTTGACTGGCGAGGAGAAGGATCTGCGGCTTCCCATGCCGGTCAAGTGGCTGTATGTCCTGCAGGATGGCAAGATCGTGGCACCCACCGGGAGCGGAAGCCAGGCCGTCGTCGCGGGAGCCACCAAAGACAATCCGGTGACGGGGCGGATTGCCTTCTGGACGGATGACGAAACCTGCAAGGTAAACGTCAATACATCCTCCGAAGGAACCTATTGGGACACACCGCATGTGATTGCCAAGGATGACTGGGAACTTGCCGACAAACAGCCCGCTCAAGGAGAGTTCCAGCGATATCCTGGACACCCCGCCATGACGGCGCTTTCCCCGGTCCTGTTTGCTGACAGTGCCACGCTCACGGAGCCGCTGACGAAAGCGGAACGGGACGCGATTTACGAGATCGTTCCCCGGGTCGTGGGCGGAGGGTCGGATGCCGGCACAGTGATCGCCCCAGGCGCATTGAAGCCAGATGCCGACCGACTTTATGCGAGCGTTGACGAGTTAATATTTAGCAGTAACAGGGCATCGCAGACCGCAGCGTCGGGGTTAACGAGCAAAAAACTCGAGGCGGCGAGGTTCTTTCTCACTGCCTCCAGCCGCGCTCCGGAAGTCACTCTTTTCAATACACCCCGCGTCGCAGTCTGGCCGGTAGTCTATAATCATCTTACAACCAATGCATCCCGTGCGACAGCATATGACCGGTTGATAGCCTTCTGCTCGACCATCGGCGGGCAGCCCTACTATTTCCAAAGAGAAAACTCCAAGAGTCCCACCGCCGACTGGACTGGCATTCCGCGCAACCAGGAACTGCTCCGCTATTTGCGCGCCCTGTCGGATCTGCCGTTACCCGGATACGGAAGCACCTTGCGATCAAAAACGAGCGTCGACGACCGGGATCAGTTGCTCGTCGAGATATTGGACTATATCCGCTGCACAAACCTCTATGACGATAATCTCTCGCCGAACGGCTATAGCTCCCAGAGTGCCGCCGACAATGCCGTGCAATTTACCACAGGGCGAAAAACCACCACGCTGGATGTCTGGAAAGGCCATGGGACAGTCACGCCGCTGAAGGTTCCTCAAGGCTTGGGCTCCTCCTATCCCTCGGGCGTTCCAGATACCACCTCGCTTCAGGGCTTCGGGCGCTTTGCAACGATCTCCGAAGCTGGACTTCTTTTCATCTGCTGTGCAGACGGCGCCGCAGGAACCGCAAGTGCGCCCGTCGGTCCTCCCAACGGAAGCGATTCGGTGGCGGATGCCAAGCGCGCAAGCAACAGTTTTCCGGGAGATGCCACCTATCCGAAGAACAAAACCCTCGTAGCTCCCTTGGCAGCGACCGAGCGCCGCATTCAGGCGATGCTGCTCTTTGACTTCTTTGCGCCTGCGCACGGCTGGACGCAGTTTGCCATGGATTACACGCTGGAAGTCGAGCAACTGGGTGGCTTGCAGGTCAACAGCATCTCTCTCGGGATTCCGTCTCCGGTGACTGTAGATTTTGGCGATACCGGAGTCTGGGGATACCATCCGTGGGGATCTTATATCGGAAGCCGCAAAGGGCTCGTTGACCGCTATGTCTCGGAGGCCCGCGCACCGCTGCCAGCCGATGTCCAATCCAAACCCTACCTGACTCCGTACAACCTCGTCGGGGTTCCCATTACGATTTCGGTGCCAAGCGGGCCAAACCCGGTGATGCAGTTCTCCGGCGGCACGGTGCGGGTAAAGATCCTAAGTCGCTCCGCCCTCGTGCAAACTATCGACCTGGAATTTCCGGCGGCAGATTTCCCTATTCCTGAGTTGAAAACCTCCGGTACGCCCGCCAGTGCCGAGGGAAATAGAGGCCAGGGCACTCCTGCGACGGACATGCAGTATTGGTGGGCGTTCCAGCGAGATGGGGCGATCGATGGCCACGGTGGCGGACGATTGACGAATCCCGATGGGCGACCCAGGAATGGAGCAGGGTCCATCATCTGGCCGACAGATACCTTTCGGACGATCATTCCGTATCACGGCGATTTCCGACTGGTCGCCGGCAGTTCCTACGTTCCGCCGGGAGTCTTTATGCCGACCTTGGGATACTTCAACACCACAAGGGTGGCGGCAGGTGCCGAAAACTATCTGAACCCCCTGCCACAAATCCTCAATCAGATGACGGGAAGCGCGTTGTCCGACACCGAGGGCGGACCATCGCCCGGTTTTGGCGCCGGTTTTTTCGAGCCTCCGCTCGCGGATCGGCTCGTGGCAAATGCCAAATATGACAACAAGTTCTTTCCCAAGTTCCCCAAATTCAAAGAGAGCGCCGGAGCGCCAGACCGATCCGCCAAGGCATTTCAGGCGTACGGGGATTTTGACAATGGCGTGGCGGTTACGGCCGATGGCGCCTATATCAACAAGCCAGACGAGGGCAATAACTACCGGGGCGACGGCACCAAGGTGCCCTACTTCAAAGACAACTTCAGTCAGGTCGCAGTCGGGAAGACGTTTTTCTCACCCAATCGCCAGACCCCTGGCCCGGGAATGTTTGGCTCCCTGCCCACGCGGCTGAAATCAGGAAACCAGGCCTTCGATAGCAGCAATCCGTCAAAGAACACGGGAAACACATGGTGTACGCTTTTGTTGAGACCCCAACCAGGGCACTCCGGTGCGAGCGACCCTCCGGATCATCTGTGGCTGGATTTCTTTTGGATGCCGGTCGTAGAGCCATATGCCATTAGCGAGCCCTTCTCCACGGCTGGAAAGATCAATATGAACTACGCCATCGAGCCCTTCTCGTACATCAAAAGGGCGACCGGGCTGGTGTCACTGCTCCGTGCGGAAGAAATGCTCGCGATCCCAACAGCCGCGCGATCCGCAGATTACAAACTGAACGACATCGCCCCATTGTCGGTAAACCTTCGCCTACCAATCGACGCGCAAGAAACTCTGAAACAATTTGACTTGCGCTTCTCAGACGGGAAGGTTTTCCGATCCGCAACGGAAATCTGCGAAATCCATCTTGTTCCCAAAGGCCAGCAACTCACCGGAGATGGAAGCAATGCCGACAGCGTGATGGCGACTTTCTGGTCGGTGAATTCTCTGTCGGGAGACAATTCTCGAGAACGTCCCTATGCCAACCTCCAAGGCCGGTTGACCACGAAGTCAAACACCTTCACCGTCCATTACCGCGTCCAGTCTCTCAAGCAGGTGCCGAGATCCAGTACTGTAGAGTACGCGAAATGGAATGAGCAAAAGGATGTTGTCCTCGGCGAGATGCGGGGTTCCGTGACAATGGAGCGTTTTATCAAACCGAGCGAGACAGGCATTCCTGATTACGCCTCGATCTATTCGGGCAACCCGGCCGCTACCCCACGGGATCTGGGGAGTTTTTACAAATGGCGGATCGTCAATGCTCGAGAGTTTAGTCCCTGAGTGTGCATTTGCACTTTTGATCAAGAACGCGCATTCCGCACTCAGAATGATCCTTTTGCAAGGATGCCAGGATGCCCAGTCTGGATAAGGCATTTTCCAAGTTTTTGAAGTCGCTGCGTGGCGAGCGAGTTATGCGGCCTTGGCGAAAGATCTGGGGTTTCAGAATCAACGCTCTACCGGCTCACCAATGGAGAGCAATCCGCAACGCTTCGCGGTGTAGAAAACATCCTTCAAAAGTTGCGTCTGTCGCCAGCCGATGTTTTCAAGGAAGAAATCCATCGCAAGAGAGGCCGCCGTGGCTGAATAAGGTATGATGGCGGTAACCAAGATTGATGTTTTGAGATGCAATCGATTTTTGGACCAATAGTGTTTAGTTATTGGAATGGAGGGAGGACTCGAACTGGGAGGGAGAGAGGTAACCGAGGCTGGAGTGCTTGCGATGGGTATTGTAGTAGCCGTCGATGTACTGGAAGATTTCGAGCCTGGCGTCGGAGGGGTTTTGAAAGCAGCCGCCTTGAAGCATTTCGGACTTGAGGGTGCCGAGGAAGGATTCGGTCCAGGCATTGTCGTAGGGGTTGGAGCGACGGGACATGCTTTGGATCATGCCAGCGCCCGCCAGGGCGGCACGAAAGGCGTGGCTGGCATATTGTGACGTGACTCGACTTTTTCGCGCCAGGGGATGAGTTAGTCTGGGACCAAAAGGAACCAGAAGAAATGAAGGGAAAGAGATACAGTACCGAGGATAAAATTCGCATTTTGCGG
>Ga0097683_1003484_pt1 | contig 11884 bp, 10 predicted proteins | sample ThiBio_1000_plan_2_FD_72846 | JGI IMG/M metagenome (GOLD analysis project Ga0097683, IMG submission 72846) | Wastewater bioreactor microbial communities from Cape Town, South Africa - Thiocy_cont_1000_plan - 1398105538256 (version 2) (version 2) ...
TTTTTTAATTGATTTCTAACCAGCAATATCTGCTCCAAAAGCAGGACCAACTCCACATAATCCGTTATTTGCTTCGGCGACTGCTGCACCAGCACAATAAGTACCGTGGCTATAAAAGTTTTTTAAAAGCAAGAAAAATCTAGTAGAAAGTTAAATTTGTTAGAATCTTTCACCTATTTTTGCCATCGAACGATGATGGCATTGGATCATGTTCAGTATCGTTAAGATCATTTAAATCATAACTTAAATCAGGTCGCTAGATTTGACATAGACGGATTATTTTTTGTTTTTTGTAGTCGAAAAACTTACATATCGATTAGATAATTCTGAATGTGAATGATCAAGACCGTCATCAACGATATTAATGACTACACCTTTGCCTGAATAACCAGCGAGCCAAGCAGGCGGAAGATTTGCATCATGATTCGTTGGAATATCAAATTGTCCTTTATTTTCCTTGAAATTGTCATTGAAAATATCAACAAATTCTATTTGTTCGCATATTCACTTACTAAATACCATTGTTTAGTATATAATTGATCATTAAAACCCATTTGAAATTTTGAATGATCAACATGAGTATCATCGTAGTACTTGATTTTTTCGTCGAATTTTGTTTGTTCAAGTTTTTTATAGAATTTTTTCAGAAAATTTTCATCTAAAAAGTCACGTTTTTGTCTTTCTAATTTTTCGCCAATGACTACATATTCAATCTAAATCAATTGAAATTGACTTCATTTTATCTTTTCATTTAAAAATTCGTTCAAATTTTACTCGTTCATCTTGTTTTAATACTTCGATAAGTTCATCAATCGAACGTTTCGATCGACGATTTCGTTTTTGATGAAGATGCAAATGATATAATTCAATACCATCAACCTAAATGTTCGACAAACAAACAAACAATATTCAAAATAGTAAAAAAAAACACTGTCGATTTACATGTCCAGCATTGATAAACTCTCTTTCTTCAGCAATTAAATCTGCAATTAACGGATCACGTTTAGCACCTGTTAAACGAATACCAAGATCAATAAATTCGAAATCATCATTTTCGCGTTCTTCAAATTCCGTTGCATTTACATTCCAAAGATGATTAAATAAAATCAGTGAAAAACAAAACCAAATCGATTTTGTTATCATAAAATTTTCTCTCATCTAAAAATAATATCACCCAAGTTATAGCGTTTACATGCGTTTTTGACTTTTTTGTCATCGCCCGGGCAATGAATAATGCAAAAATTTTTTTTTTTTTTCGTAAGAAAACAGTAATATAGGTCCAATCATCAATAGCTTGTCGTCAAATAAAGCCTTGTTAACGTCAATGAAGCATAACGATAATAAATTTTGGTCTTTTCTCGTAATCAGTTGCGAAAGAAAAAAAAACTACAGAATACTGCCTGCACATGTTCGTTTTTATTTTTTTTATATATAAAACGTAAATAATTATGCATCATATAATTAACGATCAACGTGGGTGTATTAGTTACATTTATGTACTGTTCGTGAACAGTATACGTAATAAGATGTAAGTTAGTAGCGACATCCATCCATATTGAAAATAATCAAGAAAAATAAATTCAAAATAATTTCATCGAATACTTGAGAGTTTGATATTCGAAGAATAAATAAATTTTCTTTAATTAAAAAAAATCGTATTCGAGTTTTTGTTCTGAAAAAAACGCGTCGATTTGAACAATGACCGATCTTCGGTCGTCTGCTGTTAGTAAAATCAATGAATCACTTTCAAATCGAATTAAACTAAAACTAAAAATGTCAAATTTCGGTGTCGGTTTTCACAATCTTTTGAAACGTATTCATTATCCTGGAATTAATCAATATGAACCCTATAATTTCGATTGGTTTGTTTATCAACCAGGTCTCGAACCATTTCTTACTTGGATTGTTAGTAATTTATCGGATCAAAATTTTCTAACTGAAGATGAATTAACAAAGTTTGAACTTTTTTCTCAATAAAAATTTTAAAATTGATTATTCATTAATGATTTTATTTAGATATTCGCTATTGACTAAAGATGTAATCGAGGATAATGATGAACGACACAAACTTTTGGATATTCTCATTTCATTAGACAATGGGTAATGAAGATTATAAACGAGTTTTTATATATTGAATTTTTTATTTTTGATTAGAAAAATGGTGATTCCATGGAGTAATTATCAACGAAATTTAACTGAACAATATTCATGTATTAAAAGTCAAACACAAGCATTGAAATCGCAATTAAATTGGAAACAACAACAATATAAAAGTTTACTTATGAAAGGTCCAAAAACGAAAGAAAAACTTCGTGAAACACGTCGACAAATCGAACAATTACTACAACTTGTATGTAAAAGCAAAGAGAAAAATTTCATTTATTCAATCTATTTTCTACAGACATCTTTACAAAATCTTGTTCAAACACCAATCTCTTCAAATAATTTTCAACAAATTGCTCTCAATTATATTCAAATGGAGAGAAACTATCTTTCCGTTCTTCAAAATGTTTGGCTCGATGATAATACATACGAACAAAATCCAAGTATCGATTTAATCAAACAACTTAATCAACGGACTGTGAAGTACATAGATTGAATCTGTAAAAACGAAAACTTCATTTTCTTGTCCATAGACTTGTTCGATTAGAAGTCGAATCAGCTCTTGCAAGTGTCGAATTCGAAACACTTAAATCACAATTACAACTATGTTCACAATTAAAAAAATATTTCGATTCAACACCGGTCGAAGATCTCAAGTAGAATTCTCTCATTTGTGCATTTCATAGTTGAGTTGCTTTTCTTCGATAGAAAATTAGCCGATCGTCTCGGTTCAAAAGCGACCATTCATCAACAGCAACGCGCTCAATATGAAAATCAATTGATGAATATTTATTCGTCACGTCATGAACAATTACTTGAAAAAATCTATTTGAATATTCTCGAAAAACAATACACCAATGATCAACGTCTCGGACTTAAACAACAGATTATTCTTGATAGTTTAAATCAACAACGAAATTTTACACAATTAATCGAGAATTTACTTAGTCAACGTTTGAATTTAGTCGAACAAACCAATGGACAAATGAAGAAGATTACGAATTATATTCAAATGATTGTAGAAAATGGCAAACTAGTCGAAATATCGAAAGATTTGAAACAAGAAACAGGAAATGAGAACGAAGAAGAACAGAAATTCAACTTCGATTCAAATATTACGAATTTAATTGACAAAACTAAACAGATCGAAAACGAATTCTCGAACAGGTAAATAACACAAACTCAATTCTCATGATCTTCTCTTTTTTTTATTTACTTAAATAGCAATTCCATTGTAAATTCATTTCTTGATTATATCAATCGGCAAAATGAAGATTTTCGACCACGATCAAATGACCTTTCAATTGAACTTGATCGACTTATTCAAGATCGAAGAAATGAATGGAAAACTATATCATAACACTCGATCACGATTAATCAATAATTCATCGTCTTTTTCTTTTCTCGTAAAATAAATAATAACAAAGCAAAATCTTTATTGTTTCACAATTATATTTCATTTCTTTGTAAAACTATTCAAGAACTTTCAGGAAATTTATTGGTGAGTTGTGGTGATTGATATTCAGCCGAACGTATGCCGAAAAATTTAAGAAATGTCGTTCGAAATAAACGAGATGTTAATGTTGATAAATAGAATGATTTAACATTGATGAGATAATAGATATTATTGGTAATTGCCCAAAGAAAATAATGAAAGAATATTTGTTCATGTGTTTGAAGTTGATAGATTCGAATGATATGATAAATATAGAAACTAATCCATTGAAATGAAAGGAAACTTGTCACAAGAACTTGAGTAAATACCAGACGAAGAAATGGATTTCGAGAACGATCAATGTTCAGAATATTTGCTCGACCCTAAGAAACAAACATAGTTGTGTATTCGTACAAGAAAATTAAAAGATCGATTTTACTGCTCGAAGACGACTTTGCTTCACATTGCGACTAGTAAGTAAAACAAAAATTAGCATGGTACACAGAGCAAGTAAACCGTGCAAAACAATATAGAAAATTCCGTTTACAACAGGATTAGTCGATGTACAACCAAAACCTGGTTGAATATCGTGAAAATAAGGTGCGTAAAACGACATCAGACTTGATATGAGACTAGTCACTAGAATTATGCAAGGAACAAATTGTATTTGTCGAATATATCGGATCGATGATGTTAAACTACATGTACATGCATAACGATCAACTAACGATAAAATTAATAAATTCATCGAGAATTGAGGCAAAAATACCAGACCAAATAGTCTTAATTTACAGTGATAACGATTCGTAATTAATGGAAGTATATTATCTGTATTGTAAATATATTTAACAGTTAGATTAATTAGAAGATTTGTTACATCAATGAATGATTCACAAAGTAAATAAATACAACAAGAATTATAACGAAGTGATGGTTGTAGAAAAGTTATTACATTACCAATAAATCCAAAAACACCGAATATAATAAAAATTAATGGTAAATAATATAAAATATATTCTTGAATAAAACCCATAAGAGCAATTGAAAATATTGTTGTGTGACTATCTGTGCTTGTTTCATTGCGAGACATGTTGTTGTTTTCTTTCAAAAAGAAAATCTGAAAAAAAGGACATGTCGTTCTGATTTACATGATTTTTCACGGGTATAAATCTTAGCCGAATGATTTATTCTACATCTAATCATTTACTTGAGCTATGCCATTGATACTTTGAGTGAATCTTATTTCTTAAATTAATTTTTTTGAAAATGAAAAAGAATGTTCGTTATAAAATAAATGAAGACGAGAATCTATCTATAATTAGAAAGTAGCATGCGTTCATAGGAGTACATAGGTGTTTTTTGTTTATTAAATTATTCAACTAGGAAAAATGAAAAAAAATTTCTTTATTAAATTATTTAACTAGGAAAAAAGAAAGAAAAGTACAAACTCTGGTATGATTTTTCAAAAGATTTGGACAAATATATTTAACAGTCAATTGATATCTGCATCTCCATAATTTAACGTGAGAAAGGCATATGATTCTTAAAATTATTTTTCGAGTTCTTTCTACAGTGTTTTTTATTCGAGTGGAAATAAAAATACTTCACTATATAAAACATTCTGTCGGAAATACAGAAAAATCATAAACCACGATATTAAATTCTACTCATTATTCAAGTTTTTTTTTCTTACATGATCACATTTCGCTGGAAACATTTTTTACGAAAATATTAACTAAATACCTTGTATAGATTTTTATCATAGACGTATCTTTTGTATCAACAGCAAGAAGCTTTATTATTATCTGTCACGACTGATACATTCGATGGTATGTTCTAAAATGTAGTTTAATGGAAAGAAACTATGTTAAAATCGTAAAAATTGCTCTCAACACGCAAAGAAGCACCAAGTAATATAGTCACACCGTCAAACATGACAGATAGAAAAGAAGTTAGACACAATAACCTTAATCAAAAATGAAATACATCATTAACAGACTTACATGGACAGATTTTTTCTTTGTTTTGAATGTCATTTAATGTTTATGTCATCCAGAAATTTGTTTTTGTCTGTTTACTAAAAATAACTGCAAGAAAACTCAATACTACATGAAGATATTACTTCGAGAAGATTTTGTTTATAATTTCGTTTGCTATTAATTATTATCTGATATCCATCAAATGATTTGCTGATCTAACTAGTCAAAATAAGGGAGTGTTCGTTAATATTTTATTACAACAAAATGACTTCATATATTGATAATAAACTCAATTGATTAATTTTTGATGAATCATTAGTTTTGTCATATTTGGTATTTTATAGAAAACAATCATATAGTTTGAAACTAAACATTTATGTTTCATTGAGTGTTTAAAAGAGTTATCTTTATAGTATTATTAGTCATACCAAATTTTCATAGGTAAATTAAAAAAAGATTAATTGCATGTACCAGTGTTAATTGATCAAGGTACTATTTGTTCGTAAATATCTTAGCGTAAAAACGTATTGAATTTCATTAAGAATTATATAAATTTTCGTGTATTTTCGTGTGAATACATTTATTATAGGGAAACTTACTCGTGGGAAATAAGAAAACTTGTTTATCTTGATTTGAATGAACGCGTTGACGAGTTGCGGAAATTAATATAATATATCATAAAAAATGTATGAATATATTTTCTTATTTCACAAAAATTAGCTAATCAAATAATTTGTAACTATATCAGTAAAAATAGCGAATGAAAACGAAGAAATTGTCTTTTTCAATATTTCAAATACAAAAAAAAAACTAGAGTTAATAAATAATTTGAACTGAAGCAATACGATTCAATTAGTAAATAAACATGATCAAAGCTTAGTTCGTATCATGGAATTTCTTTATTCAACTTCATATTCTATTCTAACCATATTGTATATCATAAACATAGAACAATCAGATTAGATTTCTTCATTTAATTAACTAGTAAAACAAAAAAAAAACATTCTACTGGAAAATACGTATTTATCTATGAGAGAATCGCATACGATTGAAGTAAAAAGACGAAAAAAAAATTTGAATAAGATGACTTACAAGCATAAATATATTGCAATGATAGGATGGGTAGATCAGTTTATCTTGTTATTAGAAGATGAACTTTCAGAATGAAAATGAGTTTCCATTGATCCAACAATCGATGATATGAAATGGAAATGATTCAATAATATACACAAGAAAAAGTGAGAAGTGTTTATAACTTACAGAGAGAAGAGTTGTTGGAGTGAAAATGTTATGAAAAAGCACTTTCATTTATGCATCCTATTGATAAAACAAAGGGGAAAAAAATCTTAATTTCCTTCTCCTATTTTTCATATTAATCATGAAGAAAGACTTGCTTTCAATTATTGTGATTAAAGGATATGTCAAAATTTACTAAGAAAATTTTTGTGAAAGAATATCGCCAACTTATAAGTACATGAGCCCCACAAAATAAATGATTAATCAAGAAATATATTACTGTTCGCCTACGACTATTTCCAATCAAATATTTGTTTTGCTGATCATATTCATCATACTGATTTATGATTCTTGAACAAAAAGAAAGACAAAGAATCATACTGTGGTAAATAAGATCTTATTAATAAATAAATTTACCACAGGGAAAATAATGAAGACCTTTGGTGGGTACAATATGATCTTATTTCCACATTTGAGAATGTATCTTTTATTAATAAAATTCAGTTCATTATCAAATTGAAATATGATAGATTTTAGTTTATTAAAAATGAAAACATAAAATAATCATGATGAAAACTTAAATATTGTTTTTCTTTTATATGGAAAGAAAAACAAAGAAAGACGAAAATGAAATACTGTGAACTTTGACAAGAAGAGAATAACATTTTTTAATGAAAAAATTAACTTTTTTCTTCTTCTTCTTTTTTTATTGTAGCACACTGACGAAATTTTGATTAAGTAAATAATAAAAAAAAAAGATTTGATTTTTAATGTCAGCGATAACAACTGTGCCGAATAGAATTGAATCATGTACAAGGTTACATATATTTACTTATAATTGCAAGATGAAGAAGAAAAAGAACTGTCTGTATGTGTCTTGTATCTCTGATACTGCTTGCTTATCAATAAAATACATTTAACAACGAAACAGATTTGCAGCAGTTTTTTTTTCTCTCTCTCTCTCTTTGTTGATCGAGCCTGAATTTACAATAGTGTTATATGACATGAGTAGTAAAGGAATGACAAGGTTTTATGGTAAATCTGTTTCGACTGCAAGTGACATCTATTCAAGATTTAATTTATCTTCTGCGTTGTAATTATATGCAAAATAAATGACCTTGAAAGTAAAAATCAATTAGAGAGATCCAATGCAAATCATTCGATCAAAACTACAGAGGATATGCACATTGATATAACTAAAATGTCTGATTTGCGTTCGGTTCGGTTCGGTTTTTTATTCTACACCTTCCTCTTTCTTTTTTGGTTTTTTTTTTACATTCTTTTTCTTTTTCTTTTTTTTTCTGAGCGATTTATTTATTTTCTCTGTCGTAGCTAGACTCGTCTTCTTTTACTCGTTTTTTTTCTCTGCCGATTGATCGCTTGTCCTCGATATGATCTCGTTACCGCAGTGATCAATGCAAGAGGAAAAAGCAGAAGATCTGTAGCAGAAAAAAAGACGAGAAATTGACGTCGTCAAAGAACAAATATAAATAATAATCATTTTTTGTTGTTGTTGTTGTTGTTGTTATTTTCTCCTCTTGTCTCATTTAAAGGGAAAAACGTTTTCTTTTCCTCTAAGAAATTGTTTATCTCCTGCTATAGAGTTTGCGGTAATATACTGTTTCGACATTTCCCGATAGATTTCAGATACTCATCATATAAATTCTTTTTTTTTCTGTTTTTTTTCGACATTTGACGATTGCTTCAAGGCTAAATGAGAAATAAAATAGAACAATTTTGCAATTCTTTTCTCTCTTTCTCTTCGGTTCGTTCTCTGATCATTATAATATTGCATGAAGGATTAATTTTCTTTTTCGCTCGTTTTTTTTTTTATATATAGAAGCCATTTCTTTTTCACTAGATGTAAATTCATCATTTTTATGCTCGACAAGATGCCTGTACGAAAACAAGGTACAGTACGAATGAAATATTGACATACAGTTAAACTTATGTATCTTGTTTGTATTGATTAAGATGCTAATCGAGCATTAGAATTGCTTGAAGATTATTATAATCGGTTGGATGCACCAGAAGATAAGCCGTTGAAGAGTGCTATAGCTAGGTAAGTAATGAGCATGTTCTGCTTTTGATGGATAAAAAAAGAAAATTAAATTTGTTCCATCGTTCTTTATTTAGAGTTATCAAAGTTTTTAAAAGTCGTCTATTTCAAGCACTTCTCGGTTAGTATTATTATCATTATTTTTCTTTTTGGTTTCTGACATTATATTGATCGACAGAAAGAAAGAAAAATTTTCTAATGGCCTTTTATTTCTGTTAAATAAAATTAGATATTCAAGAATTCTATGAATCTATTCTTCTTGACGAACAGAGTGATCATGCAGCTAAAATTCAAGCAACACTTCAATTAGTTGAAGAATGGGAAAAGCAACCGATGCTTAAACGTGATACTCAAGTAAATCAAATTCTTCATTGTCAACTGATTGTTTATCTCTCTTACTCATTCAGAACGGTACAACATCAACAAGACAAACAATAACAACAAATGATTCATCCACAGTCGCCCCATTAGTAACTGAAAATCCAATTGTTCATCCAACGAATACCAGTACAATTCCGAAAGAAAATAAACGGCAACCAACACCGACTCCATTCTCTCGAATACCTGATGCATCACCTGGACCAACGAATCGTTCGACTACATCTGGATTAAATCCACCGATTGATATAACACAATTTAATTACGATGATCATTGGCAAGAATACGATGTTGAACTTGAACGAGTAGATTCGCTTTTTTTTTGTTCGAATGTAAAAAAAAATCACTATTTTTTTCTTTTTCATTGATTGCAATAGACAGCAAATACTGGCCTAGGATTTTCTATAGCTGGTGGAACGGATACTCCTTGTATTAATAATTCCTCGGCCGTTGTAATTACACGTATAACTGAAGGCGGTCTTGCTCAACAAAGTGGTCGTCTCAAGTAGAATTGATTGTTTTGGCATTGATCTTGATGAATTTTGATCGTTTATTCCGTTTAGAGAACATGATATTATCTTAGAAGTAAACGGAGAAGATTTTCGAAATATCAAACATCAACTAGCAGTTGATAAACTGAAAGCAGCCGGCAATCACGTTGATCTTGTTAGTTTCAAATTTGACAACGATTGTTGAATATTTTTTCTTTTTTTTTGTTTTTTGCATAGAAAATTCGTCGTTTAGCTCCACAGAATAACGAAGAAATCGAACTAGAAAAAACCGAAAGTGAACATCTTGGCTTTTCGATAGCTGGTGGAATAACTCACGAACATGTCAAAGGGTTTGTTAACAAATTTCATTGTCTCTTTAATTCTATAACTCAATCATCGAAAATATTTTCAGTGATCACGGAATTTTCATAACAAGTATTATTCCCAATGGTATCGCGGCTAAAAACGGACGTTTATTAGTTGGCGATCGTTTATTACACGTTCAATCAGCCGTATGACGAAAGATTGTTTTAAAATAAAATGTCGATTGATTGTGCCTTTGTTTTTGTGTTCCAAAGGTAAATGGTTATGATCTCGAATTTATTGAACATAAACATGCTGTCGAAGCGATTCGTCAAGCTTGCAGTGAAGGTTCAAAAATAACGTTAATAGTTGGTCATCCGAGCAAACATCCAAGTTACACACAAAAACCAGCTGTAATAAGTAATCAGTCAAATGGATATCGTTCGCCGAGTCAAGACGAGCAAGGCGATGCATTAGGGTAAATGAGATCAAAATCTGTCACTTGCAGAAAAAAGAGAATCTGCCTGAATGCGACCAGTGTTTTCTTCGCAAAGAACAGATTGCAAAAATGTTGTTTTATTGTAGGGAACATCAAGTTACACTTCGACGTGGTCCAAATGGTTTCGGTTTCAATATAATTTATGATGACAAAGATCCCGGAATTTATGTATCATTTATACCACCTAATAGTCCAGCAGCTAAGTCCGGCGAATTACGTCGAGGTGACCAAATTTTATCTGTGAACGATAAAGATTTACGTGCAGCATCTCATGATGAGGCTGCAGCGGTGCTGAAAAATTGTGGTGAAACAGCGAATTTGATTGTTATTCATAAAAATAAAGGTTGATATTTTATTGATAAAGAACAAACGTGAGACGAGCGTATTCGTGTATGTTTAGATTTCAGTCGAAATGATCAAAGCAGACAAATGTCTCGTGATATAACTGGCAGTAAGGGTAGTTTGAAAACATCGGAGAAACGAGAATTCTATGTTCGAGCACAATTTGATTATAATCCGGTACATGATGCGAATTTTCCTGGTGGTAATGGCATTGAATTTCATGCTGGAGATATATTTCTTGTAACAAATTCTGCTGATGATTACTGGTGGAAAGCGAAACGTGTCACTGATGGACTCGACAAAGAAGAATTATGTAATATTCCAGCAAAATCACGTATCGAGAAAAAAGAACGTGCAAGACAAAAACGAGTTAATTTCAATCCAGGCAACAGTAGTCGAGTATGATTTCTAGATAAGATATAATCAAACGGACAGTCTTGTCTGTTTTTTTTCTCTACAATCTTTGTAGAGCAGTACTCTTGAACGAGACAAGAAGAAGAAGAAGAAGAAACTCAATATATTTAGTAAAACTGGAGACAAGAAAGATGCACAATCAGGTGAAGATTCCGAAGTCGAACCAGAAAATCTCGAGCCTGTCCTATCGTATGAATTAGTTGTTCGACATGAAAGTAAATAAAAATATCTACGAAGAAATCGAACTAAAATCTTTTCAATAGTTACTTACGAACGACCATTGATCATTTTCGGTCCATTCAAAGAACTTCTCAATGATCAACTTTTAAATGATGAACCTGACCGATTTGCTAATTGTGTACCACGTATGTTTGTTTGTTTGAATCGAAAGTTTGAAAGCAATTTCAACAATAAATATACGCATCTATTTAGATACAAGTCGACCCAAACGAGATAATGAAGCCGAAGGAAGAGAATATCATTTTGTTCCAACACGTGAACAAATGGAAGAAGATATTCACAATTATCTATTTATCGAAGCCGGAGAATACGGAGGTAATCTGTATGGTACCAGCGTCAATGCCGTCCGAGAAGTTGCCAATTCTGTAAATTGATTATTTACTAAAAATCAAAATAAAAAAAAAA
>Ga0097683_1003513_pt1 | contig 11789 bp, 10 predicted proteins | sample ThiBio_1000_plan_2_FD_72846 | JGI IMG/M metagenome (GOLD analysis project Ga0097683, IMG submission 72846) | Wastewater bioreactor microbial communities from Cape Town, South Africa - Thiocy_cont_1000_plan - 1398105538256 (version 2) (version 2) ...
GAGATGCCGCCCCGGGTGACGGCCATTCGAGGATCTGCCGGTCTGCGACCAGCTTGCCGCGCCGGTCGGGATAAGGTAATTCCTGAAGCGGCGCCCCGCGATCCATCGCGAGGCAGGCTGCGGTGGCGGCGGACTGGCCGAGCACCATGAAGACAGGCTCCATCCGCATCGAGCCATAGGCGGCATGGGAGGCGGAGGCGCAGACGGGTGCTAGCAGATTCTCGCACTCGCCCTCCCGGGGGATGATGGCGCGATAGCTTATGCCGTAGGGGCCGGGGAGTTTCACAAACATGCCGCCTTCGTTTTTCACGAATCCCTTGGGCGAGATCGTATGGCGGATGGCGTGCGAGTCCATCGCGTAGGAGCCGAGGCCGATCGGGTCGACGACCGGGTCTTTGCCGAGGGCGGTGTTTTCCGTGACGACGTAGTCGGAGACCATGCGGCGGGCCTCGCGGATATAGAGCTGGTGAGGCCAGTTCCCTGTGCGGGAGAACTCATCCTTCGCCAGTCCCCAGGGAGCGTAGAAATTCCGAATCTCCTCCGGCACGCGGGGATGATGCTGGAGCGTCCAAAGGAAGCCTCGCTGGTACTGCTCGTGCGCCTTGACGATTTTCTCGCGGGTCGCGTAGTCCGCCTCCGGGTAGTCGGCGCTCATGCCGACGAAGTCCGTGGAGATGTAGCCGAGATTGTTCGAGTCGGTTTTGCGGTTTGGCATGCGATCCAGGGTGAGGAAGCGCTTGGTTCCGATCTCCGCGGCGCGGAAGAGGAGTTCGTATTGACTCTCATCGTATCCGGCGGGTTTCTCGATCGGGATGCGGTTTTCCGGCACATCGGTGAGACACATGCGGAAGTTGTACGCCTGCACGCCGCGGTCTCCGTCGCCGGGAGCGAGGCCGTGGTCGGGCTGCACGCGCGGGAGCAGGCCGCTGGCGGGATCGCCCTTGACGCGGTAGGGATCGATGCCCTCGGGAAATTTGGGCGGAGTCAGCAGGGAGCGCACGCCATTGATGGTTTCGCCGTATCGGCTGTTGGGTTCCCGCCCGACGATATAAGAGACTCCGGCGGCCGCCATGAGATCGCCCTCATAGGAGGCGTCGATGAACATGCGGCCCCGGAATGTGCGGCCGGATTCCATCGTGATGGCGCTGATCTTCCGGCGGTCCATCGCGACGCCCGAGGTCCGGTTGAGGCGCTCGCCTCGCACCACGGTGATCTTGGGATCGGTCGCCATCCGGTCGAAGAGCTTCTCCGCCACGCCGGGCTCGACCACCCACATCGTCTCATCGCCGGAGTCGAGAGCGGCATGTTGTCCTCCCATGGGCTGTTTGTCCTCCCACTTCCAGGAGTCGTCTTTCTGGTAGTGCTGCCAGACCTGATGGAAATACTCGCGGGCCAGGCCGCCGATCGTTCCTGGGTCGCCCACGTCGACCCACCCGAGTCCGCTCGCGGTCATGCCCCCGAGGCGTCCGCCGGGCTCGATCAGGGTGACGGATTTCCCCATCCGCGCCGCCTGGGCGGCGGCGGCGACTCCGGCAGGGGTGCCTCCGTAGATCACCACATCGGAGGCTTCTCCTTCGGGAGACGAGGCCGTGCAGGTATCGGTTAGCGGGGCGAGCATCAGTGCGGTGGCAAGGAAGACTCCGGCGTGTTTGACCCGGGTGGCGGACTGGGATGGGAGAGCCATCACCGGAATTTACAGGGGGTTTGGTCACTCTGCCAATGATCCGATCGTCTACCCGTATAACCGGCGGGAGGAGCTTGGAAAAACGCCTTTGTCCCATTGTAAGAGCGAGGGAGAAAAAACGTCGGGCTTGGTGTCGTCGGCGCAATCTGGATAATGGCCATCCAGCGGGCTGCCGCATCATGAAAATTTACCTGCATACCATAGCTCTGGAACCGGCGCGCTGGACCGCACAGCGCGTTTCTCAAAACCTCATCGACCTGCTGCCGGTCATCGCGGAGGCAGGTTTCCCGGAGGTCGAGGTCTTTGAACCGCATCTGACCTCGGAAACGACGTCCGGGGACATCCGCGACGCCTTTGCCCGGAATGGAGTCGCTCCGGTGATCCTGAGCTCCTATCTGAACATGAATCCTGCCGTGACCTCGGATGCCCAGGTCGATGCGCTGGCGGACCAGATCGCGGAGAGGATTGCATTTTACGGCTTCCAGAAGGTCCGTCTGTTTCCTGGAGCGGGAATGAAACCCGGCGACGCCGAAGGGATTCGCATCCTGCGGGAGAGGATTCAGAGGGTGGCCGCGCGCATCCCGGGTACGGATATCCTGCTGGAGACCCATGATGGCTCGGTGGCCGATGATCCGCAGGTCCTGGTCCAGCTGGTCCGGTACCTCGGCAATCCGCGAGTCGGGCTCCTGTTTCAGCCAACCTATTTCAAGGATGTCGACCTGATTCGCGAGCAGTTCCAGCTGGAGAAGCCCTACATCCGGCATATCCACCTTCAGAATCGGAATCCCGACGCGAGCTTTGCCGGGATGGAGGAGGGGATCGTGCCGTGGCCGGAGATCCTCCGGGAGATCGCCGAGGGCGTGGAGTCCACCCTGGAGTTCGTGCCTGTCGGCATTTGCGGAGTGGAAGGTTTTGATCTCGCGAAGACTGTCGATCAGGTCAAAAGCGAAGCTGCGTACGTCCGGCGTTTGTGTCCGGGCGGTTAGCATCGGCGTGTTTCTGAAAAGCTGAGATGAGGCATCTGGCGGGGCATCACCGAGGAATGCCGTTCCTTTTGGCGTCGCTCTCGGCCTTGGGGCCGTTCTCGATCGACGCCTATCTGCCGTCGTTCCGCGACATCGCCGGGCATTTCTCCGCCTCCCCTCTGCTGGTGCAGCAGACGATCACCGCGTATCTCCTGCCTTTCGGGGCGATGACGTTGTTTCACGGCGCACTGTCGGACAGTTTCGGCCGCCGCCGTGTCACCCTGCTCATGGTGGCGATTTTCGTGCTGGCCTCGATCGGATGCATGTTTGCGTGGAGCATCGAGTCGCTGATCTCCTTCCGTGTGATCCAGGGGCTGAGCGCAGGCGGCGGCATGATCATCGGTCGGGCGATGGTTCGCGACCTCTTCGACGGGGTGGAGGCCCAGCGTCTGATGAGCCAGATCGCGGTCGTCTTCGCGATCGCCCCCGCTCTCGGGCCGATCGTCGGCGGGTGGCTGCAGGTGGCCATCGGGTGGCGTGCGGTCTTTGGCTTCCTGGTGGTCTTTTCGGCGCTGGTATGGCTGGCCTGCTGGAAAGGGCTGCCCGAGACCCTGCCGATGGAAAGGAGGCATCGCATGCATCCCGTGACGCTCCTGCAAGGGTACTGGAGTGCCCTCAGCTCGGGCCGGTTCGTTCTGCTGGCGGTGGCGCTCACGCTGAATTTCTCGGCTGTGTTCGTCTACATCGTTTCCGCCCCGGCGTTTATCTTCGGCATCCTGAAGCGGCAGGAAACGGAGTTTTTCTGGCTCTTCGGGCCGATCACAGCCGGAATGATGCTCGGCACGGCGCTGGCGGGGAGGCTGGCTGGTCGGCTCCCGACGGCGGGCATTCTCCTTATCGCCTATGGGACCATGGCGGCCTCGGCGATGGGCAACTTCCTCTTCAGCCTCACCCATGAGGCATCTCTGCCCTGGAGCATCGTTCCGTTGTTCTTCTACGTGATGGGCAGCGCAATGGGCATGCCCAGCCTCACCATCATGGCGCTGGACCTGTTCCCGCACCGGCGCGGTCTTGCCTCATCCTGCCAGGGGTTTGTCCAGACATCCGGAAACACGGTGATCACCGCCCTGGTGGCGCCAGCGTTGTGGTCCTCGGCGCTTTCCCTTTCGCTCGGGATGCTTACGATCTATCTGATGGGCGGGTTCGCGCTGGCTGGGTATTCCCTCCTGCAAAGAGCCCACATGAAAAGCCCCCCGGCGGGGTAGAGATGCGAGCCGGGCCGAGAAATCGTCCGTTCGGGATTTCGTTCGCCGCCACGGAGAAATTTGCTTTCCGTAATATCCTGGATATCAACGGCTGACTGCGTTTTTTCCAGGTTGGCACGCGGCATGAGAGAGGGGCTGCAACGATACAAGACAGACCATGGCTTTTTATCATCATACCCCAGCCGGGCGGAAGGTGCGGACGCTGGACGATTTGCGCGAGCAGGTCCGGCGAGCCCTCCGGGAGCAGCATCGCGAGTGGGTCGGCAACGCCGCCGGAGCCTCGATGATCGAAAACTACGAGGCGCGCTTTGAGAGCCTGCTGAGCAGGCTGTGCCCCGATGACCGCGAGGCCGCGTAGGCATCATACCTTGGTATAATAGACCGGCTCGCGATTCGCTGGCATTCTCTGCCATGAACGATCCTATGAAAACCGACTTCTCCATTGCGGTGGTGGACGATGATGAGTCTGTCCGGGAGAGCCTGGAAAGCTTGCTGAAATCCCTGGGCTTTCAGGTGTCCGCATTTCCGAGCGCGGAGGCGTTTCTGGCGGCGGGAGAGGTGAGGAGGGCGGACTGCATCATCCTGGATATCCGCCTGGGCAGCATGAGCGGATTGGAACTGTACCGGACGCTGCTGACCATGGCCGACACGCCTCCGGTCATCTTTATCACAGGTCACGGCAATGAGGTGTTGAGGCAGAAGGTCCTGGAGGATGGCGCGATCGATTGTCTTTTCAAGCCCTTCACCGAGGAAAAACTCATCGCCGCAGTGGAAGCCGCCGCAGCGGCGCGGGAGACCGGGCGGGCGGTTTAGGAGTGATTGACTTGTCCCATGATGCACGAAATTCCACCGATCTGTGTCGTCGATGATGATCCCGGGGTTCGCGAGGCGGTAGAGGGTTTGTTGCGAGCGGAGGGTTTCGAGGTGGAGCTATTCGCCTCCGCGCAGCGGTTCACGGCCCGGGCGAAGATGGCGCCGCTTTCCTGCGTGGTGCTCGATGTCGAGCTCCCGGGCTTGAGCGGCCTGGACTTGCAGCGGGAACTGGCCGGGGCCGGGCTCGAAATTCCGATCATCTTCCTCACCGGCCACGGGAGCATCCCGATGTCGGTCAGGGCCATGAAAGCGGGAGCGGTCGAGTTTTTGACGAAGCCGTTCGAGGCCGATGATCTGCTGGGTGCCATCCAGCAGGCGGTCTCCGGGACGCATTCGGTCGAGTTGGAGACACGGAACAGCTCGACCGACGTGATCGGTGAGAGCCGGGTGATCCGGGGGCTGCTCGCCCGCATCCAGATGGTCGCGCCGACCGACTCCACCGTGCTGATTTTCGGCGAGACCGGAACGGGAAAAGAGGTGCTGGCCAAGGAAATTCACAAGAGAAGCCGCCGGGCGGAGAAGCCTCTCATCCGGGTGAACTGCGCATCGATCCCCAAGGATCTGTACGAGAGCGAATTTTTTGGACACGTGAAGGGGGCCTTTACGGGGGCTTTCAAGGACCGGATCGGCCGCTTCGAGGCGGCGGACGGAGGAACGCTTTTCCTCGATGAAATCGGAGAGATCCCTCTCGACCTGCAAAGCAAGCTGCTGCGGGCTTTGCAGGAAAGGCAGTTCGAACGCGTCGGCGACGACCGGACGAAACAGGCCGACGTGCGTATCATCGCGGCGACGAACCGGGACCTGCGCGCGGAGGTCGCCGCCGGGCGTTTTCGCGAGGATCTTTACTATCGGCTGAATGTCTTTCCCCTGGAAATCTCGCCCCTGCGCGAGCGCATCGAAGACGTCCCGCTGCTGGCCCGCCATTTCGTGGAGGCGGCAGCCCGGGAGATGAACTGCCCCAGGCCGCGCCTTACGCCTGCGGGTTTGGCCGCACTCCAGAGCTATCACTGGCCCGGCAACATCCGGGAGCTGCGAAATGTCATCGAGAGGGCCGTGATCATGGCGCAGGGCGGTGCGATGGAGTTTGATCTTCCCATCTCGTTGAGCGATCGGCCGACGCCGGAGATTTCTGACGGAGATTCCCCAGAGCGCGAGTTTCTGACGGAGCCGGAGATGCTGAAAAAGGAGCGGGACAACCTGCTCGTCGTGCTGGAGAAGACCGGCTGGAAAATCAAAGGCGCCGATGGCGCGGCCGAACTGCTGGGCGTGAAGCCGACCACGCTCCTCTCCCGCATCAAGAAAATGGGCTTGCGCCGCGCGGACCCGGCTGAGAGGAGAGATCACGCCTGAGGGCGGGCCCATGAGCAGCGACAATCACGATGCAGCCAGGAAAGCCGGAGTGGAGCCCCCGCTGAGGCTGACGCGCTCATGGCGGCACCGCTGCCCGGTGGCGTTGCGTTATGGCATTGCGATCCTGCTGGCGGGGCTCGCCTGGGGAACGACGTTTGCCCTGCGTCATCTGATCGACGCGCCGTCGTTTCAGACGCCGTTCTTCGTCTGCGCGATTGTCTTGAGCAGCTGGATCGGCGGAGCGGGGCCGGGCATCGCGGCGACGTTTTTTTCCATCTTTGCCATCGAGTATTCCTTCACGGAACCCCGCTACACGTTTTCCGTGACTCTCTCGGAGGTGCCGAAGTTCACGGTCTTCTTTCTTGCCGGGACATTCATCAGCCTGCTGGCCCGGCGGCAGCGGAGAGATGAGGAGGCTCTGCTCGTTGCGAGGGAAAGCCTGGAGGAGAAGGTGCGTGATCGCACGGCGGATCTTGAGCGTACGAATGTGCAGTTGACCGACGAAATTGCCGAGCGGAAACGGGCGGAAAGCGCTCTTCAGCGGCTGAACCGGGCCTGGCGGGTGCGCGGGTTGTTCAACCGCGCGATCGCGCGCAGCACGGGGGAGCCGGAACTGATGACGCGCATCTGCCAGACGCTGGTAAAGAGCAGCGGGTACCGTCTGGCCTGGGTGGCCGCGGTCGAGGAAAACCAGATCACCGCGGCGGCTCATGCCGCCGGGGACAGGGTGACACAGGTCGAGACCGCGTGGGGGGTCAGCGCACGGGGTTATGTCCTGGCGAGTCGCGTGATCGATGGCGGAATGCCGCTGGCCTGCTCGCCCCGGGAGCCGTCTCAGGATCTGCGTCCCGATGCATGGGCGGACTCCAACGGCGTCCAGGCCGTGCTGGCGCTGCCGCTGATCTCCGATGGCAGCATCCTCGGCGCCCTGCTGCTTTACTCAGGCGACCGCGATGCCTTTGACAAGCAGGAGACCGACCTCCTGCAGCAGGCCGCCAACGATGTCGCGCAAGGTATCGTCCTTTTCCGCACCCGCGCCGCCCGGGCGGCAGCCGAGTCGGCGTTGAAAAATACCCGCGCCGAGCTGGAGAGGGTGGCTAGGGTCACGACGATGGGGGAATTGACTGCTTCCATCGCCCATGAGATCAACCAGCCGCTGGCCGCCCTGATCACCAACGCCAACGCCTGCCTGCGCTGGCTCGATCGCCAGCCCCCCGAGCTGGATGAAGCCCGCGAGGCCGCGCGCCGGATCATTCGCGACGGCAAACGCGGCAGCGAGGTGCTGGCCCGCATCCGCGCTATGCTGAAGAAGCAGGAGCCGGTACGGGAGACTCTCGCGATCAATGAAGTGATCGACGAGGTCCTGGCGCTGGTACGGGCGGGAATGGACGGCGTGAAGCTCGAAAAACGCTACTCCGCCCAGTTGCCCTTGGTGCAAGGGGACAGGGTCCAACTGCAGCAGGTCATCCTGAATCTCGTCCTCAACGGGCTCGACGCAATGAAGGGTGTCGCTGACCGCGCTTCCGCGCTGGAGATCAGCACGGAGATCGATGCCGCAGGCGATCTTGAGGTGGCGATCCGGGATAATGGCGTGGGACTCACCGCGGAGCAGGCCGAGAAGATCTTCACGACATTTTTTACCACAAAGGCCGACGGGCTGGGCATGGGGCTCTCGATCTGCCGTTCGATCGTCGAGCAGCATGGAGGACGGCTTTGGGCTGCGCCCAATGATGACTTTGGCGTGACTTTCCGGTTTACTCTTCCGGTCGCCCTCTTCTGATGTCCGCTTGCTCCCAAAATCCCGTCGTCATGGTCGTCGATGACGATCCTGCGATTTGCGAGGCCTTGTCGAGTTTGATCCGTTCGGCGGGATGGGCGGTGAAGACCTTTGGATCGGCGCGGGAGTTCCTGGGGCATGCCGCTCCGGATGTTCCCGCCTGCCTGGTGCTTGACGTGCGGCTGCCAGACTCGAGCGGCCTGGCCCTGCAGAGCGACCTGCTGGCCCGCTCCAGCGACATGCCGATCATCTTCATCACCGGGCATGGCGACGTGCCGACGACCGTGCGGGCGATGAAGGCGGGCGCCATGGAGTTTTTGACGAAGCCTTTTGAGGACGAGGAATTACTCGCCGCCATCCGGCTGGCCCTGTCGCGATCGGCCGAGAACCGCAACCGGCAGGCGGCAACCGCGCATTTGCGGGAACGTTACGAAAGCCTGACCAATCGCGAGCGCGAGGTGATGGGACTCGTGATCCGGGGGTGGCTGAACAAGCAGGTGGCGGCGGAACTCGGAACCAGTGAGATCACCGTCAAGGTGCAACGCGGCAAGGTGATGCAAAAGATGCGGGCGGAGTCTCTCGTCGATCTCGTCCACATGGCCGAGAAGCTCGGCGTGGACCGGTAGCGAGAACACTCCGCCCGGCACTTTCTCATCCAGGAGGTCAGCCGAGGCGCAGCTTCAGCTCGTCGGCGACCTGCCGGATCGCAGATTGCACCGCCGGGACGGTGCTGATCGCATTCAGGAGACCGTAGTCGTGGATCAGATTGCCATAGCGCGTTGCTGTGACCTCCACGCCGGCTTCATCCAGTTTTGCCGCGTAGGCTTCGCCTTCATCGCGCAGGACATCCCGGCCCGCCGTCTGCACGAGGGCGGGAGGCAGCCCTTGCAACTGATCCAGCGACGCCCGGAGGGGCGACGCATAGATTTCCGCGCGCTTTGCGGGGTCCGTCGTGTAGGCATCCCAGAACCACTTCATCATCGACCGGGAGAGGAAATACCCATCGGCGTATTCCTCGTAGGAGCCGGTTTCAAAATTCGCGTCGGTGACAGGCCAGAGAAGCACCTGCGACAGAATGGCCGGCCCTCCCTTGTCCTTGGCCATCAGGGCCACGACGGCGCTCATGTTGCCTCCCACGCTGTTGCCAACCACGGCCAGCCGGGAACCGTCGACGCCGATCTCATCGCCGTGCAGGGAAACCCACTTTGTGGCGGTATAGGCTTCGTGGATTGCGGTCGGATAGTGAGCCTCCGGCGACGGGGTGTAGTTCACAAAGACGGCGGTGTAGCCGGAATGGTGCGCAATGTCGCGAACCAGGCGTTCGTGGGTTGGGAAATCCCCGAGTATCCAGCCGCCGCCATGAAAGAACATGAAGACGGGAGCCTTTTCTTTCGCCGTCCCGGGCCGCACGATGGTGAGGGACACCTCGATGCCGTCCTGGGTGATCGTACGTTCCGATATCTCGGCAGGCGGAAGATCGAGGGACACGGATGCCTGGGCGCTGACCAGCACCTGCCGGGCTTCGGCGGGCGGGAGCGTCTCGATGGGCTGGCCGCCGGAAGAGTTGAGCGCTTTCAGGAATTCCCGGACGTGATGGTCTACGCGGGGGTCTTTTGCTGGGTCGGTGTGTGTATTCATGGATTGGTCTGTGGAGGTTTGTTAATTCATTCCGCCATTGGCGCGGATCACCTGTCCGTTGATCCAGCCGCCCTGCGGACTCATCAGGAATGAAACGGCGTTGGCGATGTCCTCGGGCGTGGCGAGGCGGCCCAGGGGATTGAGCTGGGCGAGGTGCTCGATCTGCTCGGGAGTTTTGCCATCGAGAAAGAGCTTGGTGGCCGTGGGACCGGGAGCGATGGAGTTGACCGTGATCTCGCGACCGCGCAGCTCCTTCGAAAGGACGCGCGTGAGGGCGTCCACGGCGGCTTTTGACGCGGAGTACAGGCCGTAAGTCGGCAGGGCGAGCCCGATGACGCTGCTGGAGAAGTTCACGATGCGCCCGCCGTTGCGCATGCGTTTGGCCGCTTCCCGAAGGACGAGGAAGACGCCGCGCACATTGATGTCGAAGGTGCGGTCGTAGGTTTGCTCGGTTCCGTCGGCGATGGTCTCATTGACCATTATGCCGGCATTGTTGACGACGCCATCGAGGCCGCCGAAGGCGTTCTCGGTTTCGTCAAACATCCGGAGCACATCAGCGGAGGAGGACACGTCGCCCTGCACGGCGATGGCGGCTCCGCCTCCGGCGATGATGGTGTCGACGACCTGCTGCGCGGCGGAGGCGCTGCCCGCATAGTTCACCGCCACGGCGAAGCCGTCGGCGGCCAGGCGTGTGGCGACGGCGGCGCCGATTCCCCGGGATGCCCCGGTGACGAGGACGGATTTTCGAGATGTTGTTGTCATGGTTTGGAAAGATAAGCTCAGGATTTGTGCCAGGAAATGGGGTGCTTTGTAATGTGTTGCTGGTCAAGTGATTGCTTTTAGAGTGAGCGTCAGCGGGTCGGGGACGGTATTTTGAACGTGCGATCCTTCGTCCAAGTTCCTTTGCGAAGATGTGCCACACGGGGCATCGTCCCGGGTATGAAAGCAATAATTACGACGCGCCCCCTTCCGGTCGATGACGAGGAATCCCTGGTTGAGGTCGAGCGTTCGCGCCCCGTGGCGGGGGGCCGGGATCTGCTGGTGCGGGTCGCGGCGGTGGCGATCAATCCCGTGGATACAAAGGTGCGCGCCAGCGTGGCCGACTCCGATGGGGTGATCCTTGGTTGGGACGCTGCCGGAGTGGTCGAGGCGACCGGGCCGGAGGTCACCCGGTTCCAGCCGGGAGACGAGGTCTATTATGCCGGGGATATCACGCGACCGGGCTCCAATGCGGAGTACCAGCTCGTGGACGAACGCATTGCCGCCCGGAAGCCCGCGAGCCTTTCTTTCAGTGATGCCGCAGCCTATCCCCTTGTGTCCATCACGGCATGGGAGGCTCTTTACGAAGGGCTGGGCATTGACCGGCTCGGCTCGGATGGCGGGAAAACGATCCTGATCATCGGCGGGGCTGGCGGGGTCGGGTCCATGGCGATCCAGCTTGCCCGGCTCGCGGGCCTCACTGTGATCGCCACAGCGTCGCGGGAAGCATCGCGCGACTGGGTGCTCGCTCTCGGCGCGCATCATGCGGTCGATCATCGTCAGCCCTTGCCCGGGCAGCTCGCGGAAATCGGTTTTCCCGAGGTCGATTTCATTGCAAATTTCAACAATACCGACTCCTATTGGGAAATGATGGCCGGGTTGATCAAACCATTCGGAAAGATCGTGGGCATCGTGGAGACAGCCCATCCGGTAGACCTCGGGCTGCTCAAGGCCAAGAGCGCCACGTTTTCCTGGGAGTTCATGTTTACCCGCTCGAAGTTCCAGACTCCCGACATGGATGCTCAGGGCGAGCTCCTCGCGGAAGTCTCCGGATTGATCGACGGCGGCAGGATCCAGTCCATCGTCGGCGAGCGCCTTGAGGGAATTTCCGCTGTCAACCTCCGAAAGGCGCACCAGCGTGCAGAGTCCGGTGCGCTCGTGGGGAAACTCGTGCTCGGAGGGTGGGAGTGATGGTTCCGGCATCGATCGGGAAATTTCTACAAGGTTCGCTGTCCGGGATTCCGTCAGCATCCTGCGAAAGGTCACAAACGTTAACTTAGCTGATTCGCAATAACACAACCCCACAAAGCCATGTCAGAGTTTCACGCCTACGCCGCCACCAGTCCCAATGGAGTCCTTGAGCCATATTCCTATGATCCCGGTGACATCGGGGCCGAGGAGGTCGAGATCAAGGTCACGCATTGCGGGATCTGCCACTCGGATCTCTCCATGCTGAATAACGACTGGGGCATGTCGAG
>Ga0097683_1003527_pt1 | contig 11726 bp, 9 predicted proteins | sample ThiBio_1000_plan_2_FD_72846 | JGI IMG/M metagenome (GOLD analysis project Ga0097683, IMG submission 72846) | Wastewater bioreactor microbial communities from Cape Town, South Africa - Thiocy_cont_1000_plan - 1398105538256 (version 2) (version 2) ...
CGAGGCCATCGGCGACAAGGTTCAGCTCGTCGGCGACGATCTCTTCGTCACCAACGTGTCCTTCCTCCAGAAGGGCATCGACCGCGGCGTGGCCAACTCGATCCTCGTGAAGGTGAACCAGATCGGTTCGCTCACCGAGACGCTCGACGCCATCGAACTCGCCAAGGAGCACAACTACACGGCGGTCATCAGCCACCGTTCCGGCGAGACCGAAGACACGACGATCTCCGACATCGCTGTCGCGACGAACGCCGGCCAGATCAAGACCGGTTCGCTCTGCCGCACCGATCGCGTGGCCAAGTACAACCAGCTCATTCGCATCGAGGAACTCCTCGGCGACGACGCAGTGTACGGCGGCAAGTTCTAGTCCGCTACAGGCAAGCGTTAATTCGAAGACCGGCTGGGAGCCTCCCAGCCGGTCTTTCTTTTCGCCGGATCACGGCGCATTTAATTAGTCAAGCCAAAGGGTTGCCTAAAAAATTCCCACCCGCTATCATCAGCCAATGAGGTCATCGGTCGAAACGCGCCGCAAACGGAAGGACGCCACCTTCCTCAAGGCGCTGAACCGTGTCCTCATGGCGCTCGTTTTCCTTGGGTTTCTCGCGATTGTCGCCTTCTGGTTTTATCCCGAGGTGACATATCGCAACAAGCTGGTCGATCAGCTGGAGGATAAGAAAATGCATCTTGCGTCCCTTCAGCTCACGCAAAAGCAGCGAGAGCGGGAGGTGTACCTGCTTCAGAATGATCCCGAGTACATCGAGATCATTGCCCGGGACAAACTCGATCTGATGCGTCCCGGCGAGACGATTTACCGCTTCGATTCCGCTCGTGCGGGGGCGGACAAGTAGGCTGTCTTCAGCCCGGCGGGCCTGGTCGGCAGGCCCATTGATACCGCTTCCCTCGGCAGGGATTATTCCCGCAGCCCCTCGATGGCTTCGCGGAGATCCTCCTCGGTGACATCCTTGGAGACAAAGGCCTCTCCCAGCTCCGGCACGACGACGAACCGGATGGCTCCGGACTCGAATTTCTTGTCGCGGCTGAGGGCGGCGAGGAGCGACTCGGTGGTGATGTCGGCGGGCAGGGTGGTCGGGAGATTGTAGGCCTTGAGGGCGGCGATGATCTTGTCGGCAGCGTCCGCTGCGAGGTCGGCTTTCTTTACCGAGATGCGGGCGGCGGCGACGAGACCGAGGCTGATGGCTTCGCCATGCAGGTAGCGGCCATATCCGGCGGCATTTTCAATGGCATGGCCGATGGTGTGGCCAAAATTCAGGAGAGCGCGGAGGCCGTGGCGCTCAAATTCATCCTCCGCCACGATGCGGGCCTTGATCTTGACGTTGCGGGAGATGAGCGCGCCGAGGTCGGGTCTGCCCGGGGCCAGGAGGTCTTCCATCATGGCGGCGTCCCGGATGGCGGCATGCTTGATGATCTCGCCAAACCCTTCGTTGAACTCCCGCTTGGGCAGGGTATCGAGCGTATTGACGTCGGTGATGACGAGCGACGGCTGATGAAAGGCGCCGAGCAGGTTCTTGCCCTTGCGCGAGTTCACTCCGGTCTTCCCGCCGAGCGAGCTGTCGACCTGGGCGACGACAGTGGTGGGAATCTGGACGTGCGGAATGCCGCGATAAAAAATGCTGGCGACGAAGCCGGCAAGGTCGCCGATGACGCCGCCGCCGAGGGCGATCACCGTGCTGCGCCGGTCGAGCCCCGCCTCGATCATCTGGTCGCAGACCTCCTCGATGAACCCGAGGGCCTTGGAGGGCTCTCCCGGGGGAACGACGATCGTGGTAACCTCGAATCCCGCAGCTTCCAGGCTGGCCTCCACCGTCTCCGCATAAAGCGGGGCGATGTTGCTGTCGGTGATAAGGGCGCAGCGTGAAGCAGGCAATACCTGGCTGATGAACTCTCCGGCCCGGCGGAGGATGTCATGACCGACGATGACTTCATACGGGTTGCGGGAAATGAGGACGGGAATGCGGGCGGCCATGGGTGATCAGGATGCTTGGGCGAAAATCGGAGGCTCCTCGCGGAGCGGGATGGACTTACCTTGCACGATAAGCTGCCACCATACGCGGGCGCACGAGAGGACAACAAGCAGAACCAGTATGAGAAACGCGGCGGTGACGCCCGTGTTTACGTAATTGTTCATCAGGAGATGATTCCACGTGGCGAGCTGCTCCGGGGCGCCGCCTGCGGCGATCTTTGATTGGAAATCCGCAGCCGCACTGAGGAAGCCAAGACGAGGGTCGGTGCTGAAGATCTTCATCCAGCCAGCGGTCATCGTGACGATGGAAAGCCAGGCAAGCGGAACGAGGGCGACCCAGACGTACCGGACGCGATCCATCTTGATGAGCACGGTCACGCCGAGGGCGAGGGCGATGACGGCGAGGAGCTGGTTGGCGACGCCGAAGATGGGCCAGAGCGAATTGATGCCGCCTAGCGGATCGAGCACGCCCTGGATGAGGAAGTATCCCCAGGCGGCGACGAAAGCCGCAGAGGCGAGGAAGTTGCCCAAGGCAAAGTCGGTACGGCCAAGCGGCTTCCAGATATAGGCGAGCAGATCCTGCACGAGAAAGCGCCCCACGCGGGTGCCTGCGTCGATCGTGGTGAGGATGAACATCGCCTCAAACATGATGGCGAAGTGGTACCAGACCGAAATGGCCGCCTTGCTGCCGAAGACCCCGGCAAACATGGACGCCATCCCGACGGCGAACGTCGGCGCGCCGCCGGTGCGTCCGACCATGTTGGACTCGCCAACGTTCTCGGCGAGCTGGCTCATTTGCTCCGTGGTGACCGGGAAGCCGAGAGCGGTGACTTTTTGGACGACGGCAGCCGGTTCGCCCTTCATGTTGATGGCGAAGTATTCGCCGGGAGGCATCGCGCAGGCGGCGATGAGCGCCATGATGCCTACGAGCATTTCCGTGATCATGGCGCCGTAACCGATGACCCGGATGTCCTTTTCACTGGTGATGATCTTGGGCGTGGTGCCGGAGGCGATCAGGGCGTGAAAGCCGGAGACCGCCGCGCAGGCAATGGTGATGAAGGCAAAGGGGAAGACCGGCCCGGCAAAGACGGGTCCCGTGCCGTCGATGAACTTCGTCAGCGCTGGCATCTGGAGTTTCGGAGCGAGGATGACGATGGCGACGCCGAGCAGCGCGACGGCGCCGATCTTCATAAACGTGCTCAGGTAATCGCGGGGCGCGAGCAGCAGCCACACGGGCAGCACGGAGGCCAGCAGGCCGTAGCCCATGATGCCCCATGCGAGCTTGAGCTCCTCGGCGGTAAGGGGGCCTTCCAGCGGGGAGCCCTTGATCCATTGCCCGGCGACGACTGAGGCGATGAGGGCGGCGACACCGAAAATGCTGACCCATCCCACGGACATCTTGAACATGCGCAGGGCGATACCCATGAGCATGGCGATGGGGATCGATGCAAGGATGGTGAAGAGGCCCCACGGGCTTTCCGCCAGCGCCTTGACGACCACCAGCGCGAGCACGGCCAGCAGGATGATCATGATGGCGACGATGCTGACCAGCGAGATGAAGCCTGCGAACGGCCCGACCTCGTCTCGCACCATCTGGCCGAGAGAGCGGCCGCGACGGCGCACGGAGCAGAAGAGAATGATGCTGTCATGGACTGCGCCGCCGAGCGTCGCACCGACGAGAATCCAGAGCATTCCGGGCAGGAAGCCAAACTGCGCGGCCAGCACCGGGCCGACGAGCGGGCCGGGACCCGCGATGGCGGCAAAGTGGTGCCCAAAGACGATCCAGCGGTTTGTCGGGACGTAATCCTTGCCGTCCTCATTGGTGAAGGCCGGGGTGAGCCGGGCGTCGTTCAGGGTGAGCACCTTCGCCATGAGCCATGCGGAATGAAACCGGTAGGCGAGCGCAAAGACGCACACAGAGGCGATGACCATCCAGAGAGCGCTGACGTGCTCTCCTCGGGCCAGGGCCAGGATGGCCAGTGAGGCGGCTCCCGCAAAACATACGGCGAGCCACCCGTAAAACGACCACCGGTGGAGGACGGGAGTCATGGTGAGAGGGGGGTTAGTCCTGGTGGGCCAGACAGGCGGCGATAAAGCCCTTGAACAGCGGGTGGGACGCGTTGGGCTTCGACTGGAACTCGGGGTGGAACTGGCAGGCCAGGAACCACGGGTGGTTCTGAATCTCGATCAACTCCACGAGAGAGCCATCAGGCGAGGTGCCGGAGATCACGAAGCCCTTCTTCTCCATCTGCTCGCGGTAGGCCATGTTGTACTCATAGCGATGGCGATGGCGTTCGTTGGCCTCGGCTCGTCCGTAGACCTGGTGGGCGAGGCTGTTCTTGCCGAAGACAGTCGGGCAGGTGCCGAGACGCATGGAGGCGCCCTTGGTCGTCACGTCGCGCTGTTCCTCCAGGATGTGGATGACCGGGTGCGGAGTCTGGGGATCAAACTCGGTGCTGTTGGCGTGTTCGAGGCCGCAGACGTTGCGGGCAAACTCGATGGTCGCAATCTGCATGCCGAGGCACAGACCGAGGAAGGGCGTGCGGGATTCGCGGGCGAAGCGGGCGGCAGCGATCTTGCCCTCCGTGCCGCGGTCGCCGAAACCGCCGGGGACGAGGACGCCAGCGACGCCTTGCAGGTATTTCTCCGCGCCTTCGTTTTCCAGATCTTCGGCGTCGACGAGCACGAGGTCGGCCGCGCAGTCATTGGCGGCGGCGGCGTGGGTGAGGCTTTCGTAGATGCTCTTGTAGGCATCCTGGAGCTCGATGTATTTGCCGACGACGGCGATACGGACGCTCTTTTTGGGATTCACCACGCGCTGGACGAATTTCTTCCAGTCCGACATGTCGGGTTCCGGCGTGTTGAGGTTGAGGATGCGGCAGACGTAATCGTCGAGGCCCTCGGCCTGAAGGTTTAGTGGGGATTCGTAAATGGTGTGCTCGACATCGCCAGCCTCAATGACGGCTTCCACCGGGACGTTGCAGTAGAGCGAGAGCTTCTGGCGCACGTCGAGGTCGAGGGGCATCTCGGTACGACAGATGAGCACCTGGGGCTGGAGGCCGATCTCGCGCAGCTTGGCGACGCTCTGCTGGGTCGGCTTGGTCTTCAGTTCGCCCGCCGCCTTGATGTAGGGCACGAGCGTGACGTGCATGATGAGGACGTTGCCATGGCCTGCCTCGAGCTGAAATTGACGGATGGCCTCAAGGAACGGCAGCCCCTCGATGTCGCCCGTGGTGCCGCCGATCTCGGTGATGAGGATGTCGGCGCCGGAGTTCTCTCCGAGAGTGCGGATGCGGCGCTTGATTTCATCCGTGATGTGCGGAATGACCTGGACGGTCTTGCCGAGGTAGTCGCCGCGGCGTTCGTTGGCCAGCACGGTCTCGTAGACCTGACCGCTGGTGACGTTGTTCTCGCGGGTGAGGACGCAGTTCGTGAAACGCTCGTAGTGGCCGAGGTCGAGATCGGTCTCCGCGCCGTCGGCGAGGACGTACACTTCACCGTGCTGGAACGGGTTCATCGTGCCAGGGTCGACGTTGAGGTAGGGGTCGAGTTTCTGGAGGACGACTTTGAGCCCGCGATGTTCGAGCAGGGTACCGAGGGATGCCGCGGCGAGCCCCTTGCCCAGGGAACTGACCACGCCGCCGGTGACGAAAATGTACTTCATGCGCGGGCAGTTTAAGGACGTCTGCGAAGAAATCCAGCCTCAGCGCGAATTTCCTCGCGAATCCTTGCTACGCCGCAGGAATTGTCCGGGTCGAAACCTGAGTTGCGGGCAGAGCGTGGAGGATTTTTTCCACCGCAGCCTCGGCAGTGAGGCCATGCTTGGCGCGCAGGATCGGGACGGTGCCGTGCTCGATAAACTGGTCGGGCCAGCCGATGCGGACGACCGGCGTGGTGATGTGCTGGTCGGCCAGGAGTTCCATCACGCCGCAGCCGAAGCCGTTGTTCAGCACGTGGTCTTCCATCGTGCAAAGGACCTCGCACCCGCGGGCGAAAAACTCGATGGTCGCGGCGTCGAGCGGTTTGATCCAGCGGGCATTGATCACCGCGGTGGAGATGCCTTTTTCCTCGAGCATGGCGGCCGTGTCGAGGGCGACCTCGACCATGTTGCCGAGGGCGACGATGGCGACCTGCTTGCCGTGGCGGATGACCTCGGACTTGCCGATCTCGAGGAGTTTCGGCTGGGCCTTGGGGATGGCTCCGGTGCCGCTGCCGCGCGGGTAGCGGATGGCGATGGGGCCCTCGTGGTAGTTGGCCATCGTCCAGAGCATGTCGACGAACTCCTCTTCGTCCTTGGGCTGCATATGCACGAGGCCGGGTACGGGGCGGAGGTAGGCAATATCAAAGACACCGTGATGCGTCGGGCCGTCATCGCCGGAGAGGCCGGCGCGATCCATGCACAGGCAGACGTTGAGATTCTGCAGCGCGATGTCATGGATGATCATGTCGTAGGCGCGCTGCATGAAGGTGGAGTAGATCGCCAGGAAGGGCTTCAACCCCTGGATGGCCAGGCCGCTGGCAAAAAGCGCGGCGTGTTCCTCGGCGATGCCGACGTCGTAGCATTTCTCGGGGTGACGCTTGGCGAAGTTCACCAGTCCCGTGCCTGTCGGCATGGCGGCGGTGATGGCGACGATCTTGTTATTGTGATCGGCGAAGTCGGCAAGCGTCTTGCCGAGGAGTTCCGAGTAGGTCGGAGAGGGGGATGCGAGTGTTTCTCCGGTATCGAGCTGGAACTTGCCGAGGCCGTGGAACTTATCCGGCTTGGCCAGGGCGGGCGCATAGCCTTTGCCCTTCTGGGTCAGGATATGGAGGATGACCGGCTCGTTCTGCGTCTTGAGAAACTCGAAGGTGCGAATGAGAAGCGGGATATCGTGTCCGTCGATCGGACCGTAATAGCGCAGGCCGAGATCCTCGAAGATCACGCTCGGGGCGAGCAGGTTCTTCATGCCGGCCTCGACCTTGTGGGCGAGTGACCGGGCGTATTTGCCGCCGAGCCACTCGACGAACTTGCCAGCCTTCTCGTGCAGGTCGGAAAAGGCGGGGTTGGTGACGATGCGGTTCAGGTACTCGGCGACAGCGCCGACGTTCTTGGCGATGGACCACTCGTTGTCGTTGAGGACGACGATGAGCCGTTTGGTCGTGGCAGAGACGTTGTTGAGCGCCTCAAAGCTGACCCCGCAGGTAAAAGCGGCATCGCCCGCCACGCAGACGACGTGTTCGTCACCACCGACCTGATCGCGTCCGGCGGCCATGCCGAGGGCGGCGGAGAGGGCTGTGCCCGCGTGTCCGGCGCCATAGCAATCATGCTCGCTCTCGGTGCGCAGGAGGAAGCCGTTCAGCCCCTCGTACTGGCGGATGGTGGAAAAGCGATCGCGGCGCCCGGTCAGGAGCTTGTGGACGTAGCCCTGGTGGCTGACGTCGAAGAGAAATTTATCCTTGGGCGTCTCAAAGACGCGGTGCAGGGCGATGGTGAGCTCCACCACACCCAGGTTGGGGCCGAGGTGGCCGCCGGTCTCCGAGAGAACCCGGATGAGTTCCTCGCGAATCTCTGCTGCAAGCTGGGTAAGATCCTTTTCCTCGATGCTTTTGACGTCGGCGGGTGAGTGAATCTGCGAGAGCAAAGATTCGTTATGATTCATTGGGATACGAATGGAAATCGTCAAGTCCGGCGGGGCCGGAGGCATTTCGCTTGATGATTTGAATCTTTTCCTCTGCGGCGTCGAGTCTTTCCTGACAAAGTTTTACGAGCGAGACGCCTTCCTCGTAGTGCGCAAGTAGCTTCTCCAGAGGGAGTTTCCCGGATTCCATCTCGCCGACGAGGGCTTCGAGCTTCTGCATGGCCTCCTCGACGGAGGTTGAGCCTGTTTGCTGCTGGCTCACTGATTGCTCCGAGGCTGACTCCACCGGTCGCGGTCCGCGAAGATGATGCACTCGGCCTCGATGGGCAGAGCGGTGTACGAGGTCAGCGGGAAGCCGTCGACCTTGGGCGGACGCGTGATGAGCGGCGCCCAGTCCTTGAGGCTGCCCTTGTAAATATCGGCAAACAGACGCTGGTTGCCGGTGATCGGAGTGAGGAAGAGCCCATTGATGGGCTGCTTCGTCTCATTGTAATCGTGAATGCGGTTGAATTCGCGAATGCTCTTGGGCATGAGCAGAGAGGGGCGCTGGGCGTACCAGGCGACGGCCCATGGCATGTCGGAGCAGATGGCCTCGTCCTCATCAAACCACTCCCCGAGCATTCCGATGACCGGAGGAACATAAGGCGGCCACTGGATGCGGCCCTGCTGCCCGGCGAAAAGCGTCATCAGGAGCGGAAGACCGCACAGAAAGATCACCGTGCAGATAAATATCACGCGGAACAGGGCTCCGCCAAACTCCAGGCGATTCCAGAGCACCAGCAGGAAGGCGAAGCCAAACGCGACGAATATAGGGATGAAAACCACGTGAAACTGATTTTCCGACATCGCGCTATAGCCCCGGTAGAGGCTCATCCCGAACACCGCGGAGACCCACATGGCGAGAATGCACCACTTGAACATGGCTGCTTTGTGCGAGCGGAAGCGATGGAAAAGCGCGAGGAAGAACGAGCCCGCCGCGATATTCAGGCCGATGAGGCCGAAGAGCCCTTCGAGCTGGCGGACAAGATTGGCGCGAACCTTGCCCTGGATGCTGATGCCGGAGCCGCCGAGGGTAAGCTCCGAGGCGCGCTGGTAGCCCTCGGTCGGATTTTCCTCAAAAAACGCCTCGTAGAAGCCGAGTCCCAACGGATTGCCGCAGACCTGATAGGTGCGGACCATCCATGGCGTGACGATGACGAGAAAGGCCGCCAGGGCGGCGAGGAAGGCGAGACCGCGGGGACGGAAGTAAATGGCGGCGAAGACCGCCCATCCCGCGAAGAGCCAGAAGGACAGCCCATGAGCCAGCGTCATGAGGCCAAAGAGCGCACCCGCTCCGACCAGCCAGCCCAGCGTGTGGGTAAATTGGTCGTTTTCGGCGGCTTCCATTGCCAGCAGGGTGGCCAGGCTGGCGAGGCCGAAGAGGAGCAGCACCAGCATTTGGGCAGGCCGCTCAAGGAGAACTGCCAGAGCAGATCGGTCACCACTGCGGCCATGATGGCGAAGAAAGCCAGTTTCGTGTCAAACAGCCTCTGGATGACGAAAAACCAGACGCCAATGGCGAGCAGGAACGTGATCATCGCCGTGGCTGCCACCATGCGGTCGCCCGAGTAGGGGATCTGTGTCGGCGACATCTTCCAACTGCCCTTGATGAGACGAAGTGCGAAAGAGTTGATCCAGGGATTCAGCGGCGCCTGATAGAAGTCCGGGAATCGGTTGAGGTCGATCTGGTCGACCGGCTCGCTGAGATGATTCTTGTACATCGCGAGAGCCGCCGGGCGGATGGTTCCGGTGGTGTATCCCTTTCCCGAGGCAAGGTTGCGGGCGATCTGCGCCTGGTCCATTGCACTGGGGTTGGAGAGACCCTTGAACTGTACGAAGAGGTACAGGAGGGAGACAAAAATCACGAGCACGGCAATCGTGCCGCCCTTGATGAGCAAGGCAAACAAGCCTTGGTCGAGGGAGTGCACTGCGGATTGGACTTGTACGTCGCCGGAGGCCATAGGATGGGGCTATTGGGTCGTCGGTGGGTTGGTAATTTTCAGGTCGCGCAGCCTTCGATGAAGCGTTCGGCGGCTGATTCCCAGCCGCCTGGCTGCTTCGGTCCGATTGCCGCCGCACTCTTCCAGAGCGCGGAAAATAAGTGCCTGTTCGGTTTGGTGCAAATTTAATCGACCAGATGCATGAGGCTGTTCGACCAAAGGCATAATCGAGGGAATTCCCTGCCTTACCGAGGCGGGCAAGTCCCGTACGCCGATACGGGGGGTGCCGCACATAACGACGGCGTGTTCCACGGCGGCGCGGAGTTCGCGGACATTGCCCGGCCAGTCGTAGTGAATGATGCAGGCGGCTGCTTCGGGGGAAAGATCCCGGAAGGGTTTGCCGTTTTCCCTGGCGGATTCCTTGAGGAAGGATTGGGCCAGGAGGGGGATATCCTCCATGCGCGAGCGCAGGGGAGGCATCGTGAGCTGCACGACGTTGAGGCGGAAATAGAGGTCGTCGCGGAATTTTCCCTCGGAGACGAGCTTGGCGAGATCCTTATTGGTCGCGGCCACGAGACGGACGTCAGTTTGAATGGTCTGGTTGCCACCGACGCGTTCAAAGGTGCGTTCGCCGATGGCGCGCAGGATCTTCACCTGGGTATTCTCGTCGATTTCCCCGATTTCGTCGAGGAAGAGTGTGCCGCCGCTGGCCTGCTCGAAGCGCCCGATGCGCCGTTCGAACGCACCGGTGAAAGCGCCTTTCTCATGACCAAATAACTCGCTTTCAAGGAGTTGCGATGAGAATGCCTTGCAGTGGACTGTGACGAATTTTTTACCTGCGCGAGGACTTAGCTGGTGAATGGCCCGGGCGGCGAGTTCCTTTCCCGTGCCGGTTTCTCCCTGGATGAGGACCGTGGCGCGGGAGGGAGCGACCTGCTTGATCGTTTCGAAGACCTCGACCATCGCGGTGGATTGCCCGATCATGTTTTCGATTCCTGTGCGCTTCTCGACCTGCTGGCGGAGCTCCTCGTTTTCCTTGCGCGTATCCCGCTCACGCAGAGCACGTTGGATGAGGATCTCCAGACGGTCGATGTTGACCGGCTTGGTCACAAAGTCATAGGCGCCCCGGCGCATGGCCTCGACTGCGGTGTCGACTGAGCCATAGGCCGTCATCATGATGCAGACGGGCGGCTTGGGAAGCTTGAGGGCTTTCTCGATGAGGGCCATGCCGTCCTCGCCGCCGAGACGAAGGTCGGTGATCAGTACGTCAGCCGGATCGGTTTCCAGGATCGACATGGCTCCGGCGATGTCGCCCGCGACATAGACCTCGAAGGTATCCTCGAGCGCCACCCGCAGGCCATCGCGGGTGTTTTTCTCGTCGTCAACAATAAGCAGGGTGCCTCGCCGTGCCATATTGGCGCAATCAACGGGTTTGGCGGGGATTGGGCAAGAGGAAAGTCGAACTGAAGGAACTAGACGGCCAGGGTGATGGGCGTCCAGTCCTGCTGCCGGTGGAAATTTACCTCGGTATGGCGCGAGGTGGAGGACAGGACGGGATCACGATCCGGCCCTGCATCGTACCGGCTGCATGAGAGCAGGATCATGGCTCCCTCGACGAGGCCAGGGTGGGGGATGCGGGAAAGAACCTGCCATCCGCTGGGAATCGGTCGGACGAGGAAGTCGAAAAGAGGATTTTTCACGAGGAAGTCGTCGATCGGGAGACGAGAAGCCCGGATCTGGGCAATGGCTGAGGCATTGGGAAAACGAAGCTGGAGCCGGTGCGCGGTGGGGGAAACGTGCAGTTCGAGATACTCTTCAGACGGAGCGACCTTGAGGAAGGTCTCGAAGACATCACCGAGTTGCCAGAGCGGCTCATAGTCCTCCCGGGCGGAGCAGATCGGTTCGTCGTCCTGGAGCCTCGCCGAAAGCCAGAGGGCTTCGTTTGTCCACCAGACGGATACCTCGCCGGGGCGGAAGGCCTGCTCCGGGCCGGCGACATAATGCAGCGGAAGCGAGCACCGCCGCTCCGCCTCCTCCGGGAGGTCGGACCATTCGAGTACGGACGATGGCGAAACAGGCAGGCGGTATGCGTGAAGCATTCGGGTGGCGTGATCTAGTAAGCGCCGAGAGCCGTCAGGCTGGCCCGGA
>Ga0097683_1003536_pt1 | contig 11696 bp, 12 predicted proteins | sample ThiBio_1000_plan_2_FD_72846 | JGI IMG/M metagenome (GOLD analysis project Ga0097683, IMG submission 72846) | Wastewater bioreactor microbial communities from Cape Town, South Africa - Thiocy_cont_1000_plan - 1398105538256 (version 2) (version 2) ...
TGTGTGTGTGTGTGTGTGTGTGTGTGTGTGTGTGTGTGTGTGTCGCTCAACGCATACCACACCACCCTGACCACTATTTCCGCTACCCGCTACACTACCCCACAACAAATCCCAATGTGCAGTTCGGTTACGCTTGAAACATGTTGAGGAATTGAAAGATCTCGAACAACAGCTCGTTTGGCAGCAGCGACGCGATACTCGAGTGCTCGAGCGAACGAATCATCGTCATGGTCAGAATCGCTTGCTGCACATGCCAAGGTGCATACTCGTGTCGCTCGAGCGACCAGAACCCTGCGTTCAGCAGCAATCAGTGAGTCCAATAGCGCAGCGCAACTCCCGCCAATCCATCCTCAATCAACGGACCCGAGCTCGCGATAGAATGCCGCACGGCATCGGGTCCTTGTTCGATGGCAGAGGGCGGCACTCGAATCAACGCTCGACGAGGCAGGAACTGAACCCAAGCGACATCGAGCTCCAACTCGGATCGGCGTTGTTGCGTCCCGTGGCTCTTGCCTTGCGTGTCATCGATCAACTGCAGCGCACGATCGATCTCCCCTTGGCAGCAAGCGTACATCAGCTGCCGTTCGAGGATGCTCGGCATTTGAGGAGCGACGCCGTCTGCCAACTCATTGAACTACGTCATTCGATGTAAGCCCAACGATTAACCACCGCACTCAAGGAGCAATAATGGGTTGAGTCGTGTCGTACTTGGATGCCAAAGTGCGAGATGCTTCGATTGGGAATGACTCCCTCGACGAATGCGCGATAGCCTTGGTCGTGGATATGATTGCCCTGCACTCTCGATGGGTCGTTGTTAGCGATAACCACCACGTTGACGAGCATCGATAAGAGCCGGTACCTCGATATTTACGGCCTTCAACGTGGAGTTGGAAGCGAGCGCCATCGCGAGCTCCGAGGCGCCATCTGGTCCGATGTTATTCTTCTGCGCAGGTCCAGGGAATATCTCGTTGCTCAGTTGTGGTTCAGGCTCTTCCACTCGATGAAACGCACCGCCAGATTCAAGTAGGTCAACGTCGAATGGCTCGCAAGCGCATCACAGAGCTCCTTGACGCCATGGGCTCCAAAATTGTTCCGCTACGATCGAGAGAGTAGGGATTGGGTTGAGAGATATGGCCGAAACCACTTCATAAATATCTCCCGAACCGATCAAAGGTACCTCCAAACAAAGCTCTCGTAAGGTGCTGTTGGTCGCAATACCGGTGGCTAACTCTCGCGCACCGCTGGCGCCAAAATTGTTGGTCTGGAGAGGGTAGATAACATAATCAGAGGCAGTAGCGGAGGTCTACATGGTCAGCAGGTCCGAATATCGGCGGATATTCTCAACGAGAGAGAACGTACGCTCAAGTAGAGTACAGTGATCGTGGTATTGTGAGCGATACCACGAGCGAGTTCTCGAGCTCCTGATTCGCGCAAGCTGTTTCTCTACGCGTTCGACGATTGGATGGTTGGATTGGTTCAGAGGAGCTGCGACGGAGGGTAGCGCGCGAGGCGAGCTCGTACGGATAGATCGACGGTCTGGATGGCTGGACAAGCGTTCAGGGACTCGAGCAACACTCGAGTCGCTTCAACCTCGACGTCGCATAGCTGTATCGAGAGGGTATGTGAGCGAGAGGTCCACCATGGGCCAGATATCAATCGACCGAGCTTACGTACGCAGATTCCGACTCGCGTGATGGAATTATTGGTCGTCAGGGCGGCACCGAGGGCCCGCGCATCAGCGACAGTCACCTCGCACTCCTAGCGATCGCCACGCACGAGAGAGCGCGAATATGTGAGATGTTTGATTCGTTCAGATGTACGAGAAGGCTGTGGTCCAGTTCGATACCGTGATTCTGAGGCTTGGGTACGTGTAGGCATTGCTGCGAATCTGTTCGAGAAGCTCCGGCGTGAGCTCTTGATCCATCATCATTGTTGCATCAGCGTTCGGGGGAAGAGTGAGATATGGTGTAGTAGAGGTCTGGTTTCGAGCATAGATGGTGCGTACTTGAGGTATCGGTGAAGCTCCGAGCCACGCGCGTTCACTTCCAGAGTCGAGAAGAAGTGCCAAATGGCAACGACAACCTGAGAAGAAGGCAAGATAGGCTCGCCAGACACTGACTGGTTGTGCGAGATATCTCAGCAACACGACGAATCTGAGCGACGAGATCCATCTATCAAAGAGTGTTTGAATCGAGAGATTGATTTCAATTGCAAGTTGGATTGTAACGAATTTACTGGATCCATTTGTACAACAAATCTAGATATTTTGCACTACATTCATCAAACTCTGTCTCTCTCTCTCTCTCTCTCCCACAAATGAATTACTCTGCAGCAGGAGGTTGAGTCTTGATAGTAATTCGACCGGTGGAGAGCTTCTTCTGTTGTCTGACCTTGGCGAGAAAGACTTGAGCCACTCCGTTCGAGGCGTGTACCATGGTGATCGACGGACATTGGTAGACCTTGTCGAGACTGACGACGCGCTCGAACGAGCCGGCGAGTCGCTCGCGCGCCGGCGGCGCTCGACGATCGGGCGGCTGGTACTTTTCGATGCCGCACACGGCCCAGCCCGAGGGCTCGGTGGGGTCGGGTTGGTAGCGGTAGCGGTACAGGTGTCGCTCGCCGGTGATGACGAGGTTGCGGCCGCGCTCGTGCTCGACGAGCCGCGCGTCGATCGAGTACGTGTAGTCCGAGTCGTCGCTCTCGGGGTCGATGCCAGGCAAATCGAGCGTCACCGTGACGCCCGTATCGTCCTCGAACACATCGACCGGCGGCAGGAACGAGCCCGGGTTGGAGTTGTTGCTCGCGGCCTCGACCAGGATCAAGGTGCTGCCGTCGATGGCGACGCGGCCGCGCTTGAGAGCAATGTCGCCGTGGAGCACGACCGTCACGGGCGAGGAGCCGCGCGAGTCCCAGGCGCGTCGCTCGTCGTCGGTCGGCACGAACGTGTCCCAGAGCTCATCGCATGGTTCGAGGCTCGTGACCACTGGCACGGTGCTCTGCGACTGCGCAGCCGTCGAGGTCGAGGTCGAGGTCGCTGCTGCTGCCGCCGCCGCCGCGGCCTCGTCGGTCGTCATACGTCGAAGCACCAAGCTACAATGATCGATACGAACGCAAAAGTTGTCGGCGGCCTCGCGCACCTTGCACAGCAGATGATCGATGAAGCACTGCTCCTTGACGACGCGCATATCGACCACGAGCTGTCGAATCAAGGCCGCCGTCAGATGATTGTACTTGCGACCGGCGGGCGAGTCGTCCTTGGCGAGGAACGTGTGATACACCGACTCGTCCGTCACGTAGTAGCGCACGGCCGCCGGTGCCGTCTCGCCGTCGTCGTCATAGTAGTAGTCGTCATCGGCCGCGACACCCGCCATGTGGACCAAGCCACCTCCGCCACCAAGGACACTCGACGATGCACGACTCGAGCGAGGTCTCGCGGCCGTGAATCGTCGCGATCGAATACCGGCGTCACTCCGATGGTACGAGCGCATGACCGACTGGCGCCACAGCGTCAGCAGCTCGTGCTCCGTGTGAGCGCCGATAAAGTTGTGCACCACGATGAGCCGCATCTCGTTACCGGCCAATCGTGCGCGCTGCACCAACTGCGTGCAGGCGTAGATCAACTGCTCGTCCTGCCACGTGAGGTCGCCGACCACGATCACGATCACGTCCGACAACAGGAACACAATCTCCTGGAGGAACTGCTCGGTGGCCTTCTTCTGTGCGATGCGTTCGATGCTCACTTGCGAGATCGGTGCATTGGTGCCGGCATTGTCGACCAACAAACAATCGCCCATCGGAGATCCACGCGGCGGACACATGAACGATAGACCCGTCGTGTGAACCTTGAGATCCGATGGAAAGTTGGTATCCGCCAATAGATTCAATAGAAATGTCTTTCCTATTGATTGAGAGAGAGAGAGAGAGAGAGCAGAGAGAGCAGATATTTCCATTGAGATATTTCGTTAGGGTTAGTAAGGAGCGGAAATATCTCTCGCTTCTATATCAATGAGAGAGTAAGAGTGAGAGTCGCATAGATACCCTTGTTGTAAGCACCAATGACTGACACGACAGTACGCGAGTTATCGAGATTGAGGATCGTCTTGAGACTCTCCTCGATCTTGGGATCCGAGACCGATTCTAACGACGCGGAAACGGGCGACGACGACGTGGATACGGGCGGCGACGAGGCTACGGTCGTCAAGGGCTCGATCGAAGCCTGCCGTCGAATGGAGGACGGTTGCGTGGTCTCGGGAACGTACGACACACAGCTGCGATGTTCCAGCAACTGCGAGATCTCGGCTACGCGCTCGGGATCCTTGACGTAGATCGGCCAACCCGTCTTGCCATCATCAAGTGATTGAATGTCGAGCACAATATCATAGGGCGTGTACTCGAGTTTCGACGATGTACCACCCATTTGGTGAGACGCGAGCGGTCAAGAGAGTAATGATGGGTAGCGATGATACTGACGCACACGAGAGCAAGGGAGGTGGGAATGAAGGGGAGAGAGTCGGTGATGGCTAACTAACGGTCGCGCGGAGGTGTGTCAGGTTGATATTGGTGCGGAGCTTCGGACCGCTTGACTCCGCAGGCTGGTGCGCAGGTCTCTTTCTTTGCCTCTTACTCTCTCTCTTTCTGTCTTTGAGTTTGATTATATTGCGTCCTGATGATGGTGGTGATGATGGTAGTGCTGATGGCGAGGCGGAGGAGGATGACGAGGATGAGATACTACTGATGGAGAAGATATGGAATGATGCAGAACTGCAGAGAGATGAACACAGTTGCTTGAAGCTTACATGATGATACACTTGCGAATTGGCTGATTCGGTCGTTGTGTGTGTTGCCTTGTGGCAGTGCTGGAGGTGCTCGTCGTCGTCGTCGTTGTCGTGCTCTCAACGATCGAGGAAGAAGGTGGATACCGAGGAGGTGGCTCGTGATAGAACGCAGCGGCGTCGTACAGATTCTCAAAGAGCAGGAACAGCAACTCGTTCGGCAGCAGCGACAGGATGCAGGTCGGCTCCAGCGATCGAATCATCGTGAGGACCTTGACTACTTGTCGGAGTGGCTCGGGAGCATCCCGATGTCGTTCGACACGCCACTGTGCTCCATTCATCTCGATGATACACCGAAGTTCCCTCGTGCTGGCGGCCTGAGCCGCAGTGAATTGCCGCTTCAAGTTGTATGCATCCTGTGGGTTGATGGGTACCATGCGATGAGATGTGTGCCGAACACCGAGAGGAGGAGGAGGAGGATAGCATACAGACTCGGGTACGTACAGGACGATAAATTAACGAGGTCGAGGCTCGATACTCGAGGAGCAGCAGTACGATCTCGCGATTACTGTGCCGCAACCATATACACACATACAAATATGCAAAGCTACACGTTAAGATCCCTGTCGAACTACACTCACTCGATCTGTCATCGTGTACCCATTCTGTAGCACAACACAGCCAATCATGTGAGCTCGTGCAATCATATGTGAGGCAGGCAATCTTGGGCAGTGATACATACCTTGGCAGCAATGTGAAGCGGAGTCGCACAGGTGCTGCTCGATGCGCAATCGACGTCAGCTTGGTGTGCGAGTAACTCCTTGCAACATTCAATCATGCCCTTATTGGCAGCCGAATGGAGTGGCGTGATGGCCTCCTTACCCGTGGCATTCACCAAGGCCTTGTGCTCGAGCAGCAGTCTCAGAATCTCGGGCCGGCCGTACGTAGCGCTCGTGTGCAGCGGCGTGGCACGCGACAGAGGACTCGCAATGTTAACGTCGGTGCGTGGATCGCTGAGTAACACTTGAACCATGTCGATGTTACCGCTCTTAACGGCCTGATGAAGAGCTTTAGAGGAGATCCGAGCAAACGCGAAGATAGATGTGTATGAGCGCACTCGATGGATCGCGTCTCTCGTGTGCGTGTTGTCTCGTGTACCTGTGAAACCTTCAGTATCGAACCGGTTCACGTTAACACTAGGCGATTCAAGCAATCGCCGTACTCCTGGCACATCCCATCCTTCGAGTACTAGTTTATGGAGATCGCCCATATGGTGTGTGGGTGTGTTGGTGTGTTGGAGCGTGTTTGTGAGGGCGAGGGAGAGAAGAGGCAGCAATACAGCGAACGCGAAGGCGGAAAACACCAGCATAGAGGAATAGAGAGCTTATTGAAATAACAGTATTGAGCTTAATAGAGTATATGTAGGCTTATTAAAGCCTTGTATACCTCTACTGTGTCAATCTTTCCTCCTCGCTTCGTCCCACACCCGATCGATTGTTGTGCTCGTCGGTCTCTCTCGATATCTCTCTCCTCTTGCTGCGTTGTGTGTGGTACACTCGAGTGAGGCTGTATCGAGTTGCCTGTCGCAATGGCCGCCCGAGCTCCGGCACTTACGTTTGTCGAGAAATACGACATCACTGATGAGGGAGAGGCGTTGTGGGCGTACGCCGAGACTCGCCTCGAGGCCAAGCGTCCCAGCGCGACACTGCCGGATCTCGCATCGGCGGTGGCTGCCGCAGTGACTGCGCTCTCGATCATTGGCTCGGGAACCTCTGTTTCGTGGAGGTGCTCGGTGAGGGAGGGCAAGATTCGTCGCGTGAGTGCGAACAATCGAGCCGACGTCGATGCGCTCTTGGTCCTCGAGGCTCCTGGTGTGCAGGCGAACATGGGTTCGGAAGGCCAGTTGTATCTCGAGCTGGGCACGGCAAGGCGCACGATCGGCGCTGCAACGCTCCAAAAGCTATGGACCGCAATCGACGGTGCCGTGACGGCCTTTGTGAACCAGTACCGTGATATTGGGCGAGTCGCGCTGCGAGGCAAGCACGAGCAGACGTCGAGCTCCGAGATGCTGTGGATGCTCGACATCAAGGGGGCGCTGACCTTTGTGTCGCCTACCTTCCGCTCCAACACCGAGGCCTTCTTGCTGCCGCTGTGTCCGGCGACCAGCAACGAGATCGTCCGACCTCTGTTCTTGAACTTGGGCGAGCGACAGTTGGATACATTGCCGCACCGAGCGTTGTTGGTGATCGCCGTGCTGAACGATATCTTTCGAGGCTCGAGCGTGCCAGGCGGCTTGGCCGAAGGCCTGGCGCTCGAAGCCTTTGAGGAACTCCTCCCTCTCTCGGATCAAGAGGAGGCCATGTTGATATTCATCAACGTCTGGAGAAAGTGTTGGTGCTACACGCAGCGTGTGGAGCTGCGGTCTCCCGCATCTGCCGACAACCTGATGGCCTCGATCGACGCGGCCACGAAGGGTCGACTGCTCGCCATTGCCAGCGAGTTCGTTGCTTGTGATGATGAGGCGGTACTCCTCTCAAAGTTGCGCACGTTCGTCGGTGGTTGGCCAGCGGTGGATACTCCGATCCCGATGCCAGCGACACCATTGCCGACACCGACACCGACACCGACACCAACGCCACCAACGCCAGTGCCGACACCGACACCGACACCAGTAACGACGCCGACGCCAGTGCCAACGCCAGTACCAACGCCAGAGTCGACACCAGTGTCGACACCGACAGCTTATGAGACCTTTCAACCTGTCAAGTTGAACACATCCGTTTCAGTCGGTCGTATGGGCGATGAAGGAACTGACCAAGCACTTTGGACGCTGGCGTACCAGCTCGATATGGGCCAAGATGCGCATCATCGACTCGTGGCGACGTTCGAGATGTTCACGGCAACGCTGGTACCTAACGTGGCGCGCGAGCTGGACGCATTGAAGCGCCAGTACGCCACCGACCTGAAGGCCTTCATGCCGAACGTCGAGGCGTTGATCGCCTCGCACACTGGCACCTGCTCTGTCGGAAGTGGACTCGACGTGCTCCTGAGCTTGAACCAAGGCGCGGCCGTCGCATGGGATGCGCGAGCCTCGAAGGCCTCGTGGCAGCCGAACGGCCGCGTCATTGGAGTGCCGCTGCTCAAGGCCCTTGTGGCTGCGTGTGACAGGGCCATCGATCAAACGGTTCAAGCGGCCGATCCGCCGATCGAGCTCGTTCGTACCGCCAACAAGGAGCGCTGCTACTCGTTGACCATGTCGATCTTCTCTGGCAAGCAACGATATCAGATCGACGTGATACCGACCTTGCAGTCCACCGGTCCGTTCCTTCAACTGTGCGACGGCGGTGCCATCCAACCGAACGACTGGAGTCGCACGAGCACCGCCGCCAAGAGCTCGTGTCGACGATTCGATGGCCTGGCACAGGTCGTCATGGTCGGGCACTTGTTGGTTCGACCTCTCGCTCAACACTACCGCGTCGCCGTGCCAGCGAGCGTGTTCTTACGAGCTGCCATGGCATTCGTCGAGGAGCTCTCTGCCGATCAATGGGAAGCACTACGCTTCGCACAGGCCTTGCATGGTTGCTTCACGCGGCTCTCGAGTGACCAATCGATTGCCGAACCTCAACGTCAATGGTTCAATGAGCTCGCTCTCTTGGCCGACGCACACAAGGAACAAGAGTTGCTCGATCGACTCAAACGATTGACGTACGAGTGAGTGAGTGAGTGAGTCCACATATCTATCGCACGTTCGATACCATCTATCGAATCGATGCTAACCTATCTAACCTATCCAACTCCCATGAGATATCCGGATATTGTTTACTAAAGTACAATTACAAGTACAACCTCGTTCACGGGTAGCTGCCACACATACACGCACGCACGCACGCACGCACACACTCTCTCTCTCATTGAATGGTGCATTTCTTTGGACTACGTTGTACGTAGAACTCGACTGCAATGTCGATCACTGTGTCGAGCACCGCATCATATCGATCACCGTCCAATGCACTACATTCGACAATCGCCTTGGCACCGATCATATCAGCAACCATTTGCGCCTCTTCGTACGTCACGGGCAATCCGATCGTGGTCCCGAGCGCTGCGTGGCCGTCTCGTAGATCGATCTTGTTGCCGACGAGCAACAACGGCACTCGAGCACATTCAGTGTGCAGTTCATGGTGCCAGTAGCTGGCGATATGCTCGAACGAATTGCGTTGTACGGTCGAGTACAAGATGATGATGCAATGGGCTCCTTCGTAGCATTGTCTCCTCAACGTAACGCTCTGAATGAGTGTGGTTGGATGGTGAGGTTCGATCGTGTGGCCAGCAGCGAGATACGCAAGTATCTCGTATGTGGCATCGAACTGTTGAGACGAGGGCCTATGCAACTCTCGTTTCGGATACAACAACAATGTCGTGATGTAGTGATAGGCGATGGTCCATACCGTATTGTCGGTATCCCACAAGACGAGATCGACGGCCTGGCTGCCATGCGAGATCTGCTTCTGATACACTACACGCACCACGCACAAGGTCGAGCCATCAACGACCATACGGGAATCTGTCTCTCTATCTCTCTATCTCTATCTCGCGAGTCTAGTGCATCATCTTGACAAACACATACGATGATGTACGCCACAATTGGTGGGTCGAGTAACAGCGTAGCCTCCGAGCCGAGTAGCAAAGGTCGTCTTGCCAGCGTGCTCGTGGCCGACGATCACGACCTTGAGCGGTACGACGTTGCTCTCGGCGTCCATATGTGCGATGCCATGCTCCTCCCCGCGGCCGCCGCTGCCGCTGCCTCTACTACCGCGCCAGCTCCGATGTGTCATCACCGTGCGTTCTCACCCAACTAGAAACAATGGGAGTCGTAGGGCAGGGTCAGGGGATTGAAGGGATTGAAGGGAGTGTGCGCGTGTCACTCGCTGCTCGTCACGTGTCGATAGAGCAGCCGTGGGCTTGATGCTGTCCTTGTGTTCGTGTTCCTGTAGTGCTTCAATCAATCCTTCTTGTATTCGTGGTCCTGCGGTGCTTCAATCCTTCTTGTATTCGTGATAGTGTAGTGCTTCAATCCCTCGCGTATTCGTGATCTTGTGGTGCTTCAATCCTTCTTGTATTCGTGCTCCTGCGGTGCTTCAATCCCTCTTGTATTCGTGATCCTGTGGTGCTTCAATCCTTCTTGTATTCGTGATACTGTAGTGCTTCAATCCTTCTTGTATTCGTGATCTTGTGGTGCTTCAGTCCTTCTTGTATTCGTGATAGTGTAGTGCTTCAATCCTTCTTGTATTCGTGATACTGTAGTGCTTCAATCCTTCTTGTATTCGTGATACTGTAGTGCTTCAATCCTTCTTGTATTCGTGATACTGTAGTGCTTCCATCCTTCTTGTATTCGTGATACTGTAGTGCTTCAATCCTTCTTGTATTCGTGATCCTGTAGTGCTTCAATCCTTCTTGTATTCGTGATACTGTAGTGCTTCAATCAATCCTTCTTGTATTCGCGAGAAGATGGGCGATTGTGACGAACGTGATACTCGAATTACGCTCTCGATCGGCACCGAGCAACCGCACTCCGATAACAGCAGGTTCCGCATTCCTAGCGGCTTGGCGTTCGACCATCATCGAGGTCTCTTGCTCGTCGCCGACACCTACAACCATCGAGTGCAAGTATTCTCTTCGGACGATGGCTCGTTCGTGTCGAAGCTCGGCGAGTATGGCCACCAACCAGGCCAGTTCAACTGTCCAGGCGGCATCGCGATCGATCACGATCATGATCGCATCTTCATCGTCGATACCTCCAATAGTCGAGTACAACTATGGTCTCGAAGCGACCAATCGTTCTTGTCGTGCATCGACAACTATCGATCACGAAATCTCGTCCTCCTGGGCCCTCACGGCATTGCGATCGACAAGCATCATCGTCGCATCATCATCGCCGATAAGGTGAACAATCGACTGGTGTTCTTGTCGTCGATCGATCTCTCGTTCTTGTTCGCGATCGGCAACCAGCGAGGATCGGAACCTGGCGAGTTCAACTATCCAACAAGCATTGCGATCGATCATGATCGACATCGAATCATCGTCACTGATACCAGCAACAGTCGAGTGCAAGTACTGTCGCTGATCGATGGCTCGTTCTTGTTCCAGTTCGGAGCTTGGGGCACTCGACCCGGCCAGCTCAATCGCCCCCATGGATTGTGCATCGACAATCAAGGCCGAATCATCGTCGCCGACACCAGCAACCATCGACTGCAATCATTCACTCACCAAGGCCATCCCATCTCATCCTTTGGTTGCGGCGACGAGAAGCCATTGGATATTGCGTTCGACGAGCATCGAGGTCTCATCGCCTTCACGGCAGGCCATCGAGTGCATGTGATTGGAGCCAATCAATGGCTTGCCGACACGTTCACGTGGCGACCAGATGTCCATCGATATGCTCCATCATGGATGAAGCAAGCCATCTCAACGATGACGATGATTCGATCGATGGTCGATGAGAGGTCGGCGATGTCGATGATTCCGAACGAGCTCTTGTTCGAGATCTTCTCGTTCCTTTGATCGTGATGCTGCTGATGGATCTCTCGATATCACGATGAGGTCTCGAACGATTGGATATCGAGTCACGAGCTCTCATGAATATCGCGAGTATCATGCCGCTCGATGATTGGATTGAATTGGGATTGGAGTCTGAGTCCATCTATTGAATCCATAAAACAACCGTTACCATCAGCGTAGCGCGAGCCATCGTTGAACATCAATCAATCAATCATTCGCATCGTACCTTCGCCTGGCTATCGATTAGTATGCCAGGCAGGTATCGCACACCAGCATCACGAAATGCCCAGCAGCAAATTGCACCGTGGTGCGCCGCGCACGCGTAGTGCACCATGGTAGCGAGGGCACGTAGAACGGACGCACCAT
>Ga0097683_1003556_pt1 | contig 11626 bp, 16 predicted proteins | sample ThiBio_1000_plan_2_FD_72846 | JGI IMG/M metagenome (GOLD analysis project Ga0097683, IMG submission 72846) | Wastewater bioreactor microbial communities from Cape Town, South Africa - Thiocy_cont_1000_plan - 1398105538256 (version 2) (version 2) ...
TCATCAATCCAATCATCAATCCAATCATCAATCCAATCATCAATCCAATCATCAATCATCAATCCAATCATCAATCCAATCATCAATCCAATCATCAATCCAATCATCAATCCAATCAAATCCAATCATCAATCCAAACCAATTCAATCATCAATCCAATCCAACCATCAATCCAATCCAATCCAATCATCAATCCAATCATCAATCCAATCATCAATCCAATCATCAATCCAATCATCAATCCAATCATCAATCATCAATCCAATCATCAATCCAATCATCAATCCAACCATCAATCAATCCAATCATCAATCCAATCATCAATCCAATCATCAATCCAATCATCAATCCAACCATCAATCAATCCAATCATCAATACAACCATCAATCAATCCAATCATCAATCCAATCATCAATCCAATCATCAATCCAACCATCAATCAATCCAATCATCAATCCAATCATCAATCCAAGATGGCAGCCGTCGACAGCACGGCACCCAACCTCACGGACTACCACCAAACGTGCCGCGACTTCAAGCTCGACCTTCCCGCCGACTACAACTTTGTGTGGGACATCTTCGAGGCGCAAGCAGCGCGCCATCCGGCCAAGCCAGCCCTCCTGTCCGTGGCGACGTACGAACGCTCGCCCTCCTCACTACCTCGCGACCCGCGCATCCCGCTGACGCTCGCGAGCTCCAAAGCGATGCCAGCCACGCCATCTCGTGGAGCTACGAGCAGCTGAACGTCGCGTCGCGTCGATTCGCCGCACTGCTGGTGGCGCTCGATGCTCCGCGAGCCGCGTCGGCGCTCAAGAACGATCGCGTGCTGGTGCTGCTGCCGCGCTGTTGCCACTGGTACTCGGTGGTGCTCGGCGCCATCCGCCTCGGCATGCTCCCGATGCCGACCGTCACCGTGTGCACGGTCTCGGATCTGAGCTATCGAATCGGACGCTCGGAAGCCACTCATGGCACGTCCTCCACTGCTGCTGCTGTCTCTCGTGCTTGCCAGCGAGTGACAGCTGCCTAACCACGAGTCACATGCTCCACTGGTCGACAGTCGTCACGACTCGTAGCGAAGCAGCCAAGGTCGATCAAGCACTGCAGGCCATCGATTCACACCTGGTTCGACACAAGATCGTGCTGGCAGACAATGACGAGCTGCCTCTCGTCGGCCTCAATGCGCTGACCAGTACGTGGCGCCTTGGTGTGAGAGATCGAGAGCGCGAGGCCGATCCCCTTACCAACGAGCGCCACCAACACACAGCACCTGGTGCTCGATGGATCGATGGAGACCATCTCCTCGCCTCGATCGACCTCGTGGCAGCGGGAGCAGCTCTCTCGCGTGCCGACGTTGCAGTGACACGACCGCACGAGCCGATGATGATCTACTTTACGAGCGGCACCACCGGCAATCCCAAGATGGTGCGCCTGCCGCATGGCTATGCCGCGTGGCATTGGTGCACGGCCTTCTTCACCTCGGACCTCAAGGCCTCCGACGTGCACTGGGCGCTCTCGGACTCGGGCTGGGCCAAAGTGTACGCACCACACACACACACACAGCTCACAGAGCACGTGCTGAGATGATGGCTGACGAACTCGAGCCTCGGCGTGGCGATATGCAGCGCGTACGGCAAGCTGTTCGGGCAGTTCCAGGTCGGCTGTACCGTGCTGCAACATTGCGCCCACTCGAATCAACGCTTCGATGCGGAGCTCGCCTTCTTGATCATTCACGTATGCTGCTCGTCTGATCAAGCTTGCTAACTCGTGTTCGTGTCATTCTCACTCACCTGGATGAATCGCGTGATGCAGAAATATCGCGTCACCACCTTCTGTGCACCGCCGACAGCATTGCGAATGATGGTGCAGAAGCTACCGAGTCTGACGCTCGACATCTCGCACTTGCGCTTCTGGTACCATCTCCCTCGCTCGCTCGCTCGCTTATTCATTAACCAGTCGCTGACTCGGAGCGGGCTCCATAGCGTCAGTGCTGGCGAGCCGCTCAATCCGGCAGTGATCGATACGTGGAGGCAGTACACCGGCATCACGATATGCAGCTTCTACGGGCAGACCGAGAGCTCGACCTTGGTGTCGAACTACCGCAGCCAGATGTCCAAGCCTGGTTCGATGGGTCGTCCTGCTCCTGGCATCAACGTGCAGATCGTCGATGACGACGGCGTAGTGCTGCCGCCAATGGAGGAGGGCCAGATTGCAGTGGCCTTGACGCCCACGCATCCACTGTGTACGTCTCGCATCGGCTGCAGCAGCTGCTTTTGCTGAGATCACTAACGTCGAGCGCTCCACGATTGCAGGTCTTTGTATCGACTATTGGAAGGACGACGAGCTCACACGTGAGAGCTTCCGCAATGGCTGGTACTTCACCAAGGACAAGGTACACACGATCGCGGGTGGCATCGAGCGCTCGTTGCTGCTTGCTCACGCCTCTCGCTCAGGCCTACAAGGACCACGACAACTACTTCTTCTTTGTCGGCCGCGCCGATGATGTCTTCAAAGCCTCGGGCTACCGAATCGGCCCGTTCGAGGTCGAATCGGCGCTCGTGGCACACCCAAGCGTCGCCGAGGCCGCCGTGGTACCGAGCCCGGACGAGACGCGAGGCCACGTGGTCAAGGCCTTCGTGGTGCTGCGTACCGGCTTCGCGCCGTCGCCCGAGCTCACCAAGGAGCTCCAGGAGCACGTGATACAAAAGACCACGCCCTACAAGTACCCGCGCCTGATCGAGTACGTCTCCGAACTTCCCAAGACCGTGTCGGGTAAGATACGCCGCAACGAGTTGCGTCTGTTGGAGGAGAAGCGCATGCAGCAGCGCCTCGAGCTCAAGGCTCGGCTGTGATCCGTGTCACGACCGACCGACCGACCGACCGAGCAAGCAAACCGATCGCCATTCATAGCTTATTCGAATAGAATAATTATTAAACTACAGTCGTACGTCGTACATCGTTTGTGTTGGTTGGAGGAGCTCAGCATCGATGGCGATCACGGCACACGGCAACCTCACTCGGCGGCCTCGTCGTCGTACGAGGCCTCATTGTCATACGAGTCTTCGTGGCCTTGTTCGTCGTACGCCTCGTCGTATGTCTCATCGGCACCGGCGTGGCCATCGTGCTCCTGCTGGTGGCGCGAGCGAAGGCCCTCGCCGAACAACGGATGCACGATGGCTCCGGTCGTGGTGGTGACGATGATGGTGGGCACGCTGGCGAGTACCGTCGGACTGACAGCACTCGCGCCTCCTTGCAACTGCAACCGCTCGAGCTGTACCGTGGCCTCAGCGAGTTGTTCCTGCGACACACACAGCGAGTGTGAGTGAGTGATCAAGCAATTGAGTGATCAAGTGAGGGAGAGTGGCGTTGCTCACATACCTCGGCCTCGTTGGCTCGGTTCGACAGCAGCTCGCAGCGGTCGAACACCTCGTCAAGTTGCTTGTCGGTATCAGCGAGGCGCCGAGAGAGCGTCGAGATCTCGCGCGCCTTGGCCGCATCCTTGGCCGTGATCTCAGCCAGCTGCGCCTCGAGTGCAGCCACTCGCGCCGAGTCGTCGCCGTTGCCGGTGGCCGCACGCGTGGTTGTGGTGGTGCCGCCGTTCGCGTGCTGTTGCTGCTCGTGGAGTTGCGCCTCGAGTTGTGCCACCTGAGCCTCGAGCTCGGCGATGCGCGAGAGGTACTCTTCCACCTGCCGTGCCTGCTCGCGAATCGTCGCGTCGTGCGCGTGGTTGGCGTTGGCGGACGAGTCGGCGGCACCGCTCTCGCTCGATGCAGGCGCCACGACCGCGCCGCCGCGACCACCAGGTGGACCACCGCGGCCACGAGCTCCCGGGCCGCCACGTCCGACGCCACGAGCAGGACCAGGGCCTCCAGCAGCTCCTCCTCGCATCGGCGCACCGCCAGGACCGCCAGCACCACCGCCACGACCAGGCCCTGCAGCACCGCCGCCACGAACGGGAGCGCCACGCGCGGGCCCACTCGCACCTCCGCGAGGAGGTCCACCAGCGCCGCCTCGTGGAGGTCCACCAGCGCCGCCGCGGGGAGGCCCACCAGCGCCGCCGCGAGCAGGAGCGCCCGCACCGCCTCGAGGAGGTCCACCAGCGCCAGGAGGAGCTCCGCCTCGAGCTCGTGGAGCACCGCTCGCTCCTCGAGCGACTCCTGCTCCTGCCGCCGCTCCTCCTCGTCCGACGCTACTAGTATCCACCACGACTACAGGCTCCTGTCCCGACCGATCGGGCGTCGCTCGAGCATGGCGCACGCCAACAGGCGAGCTCTCTGTGCGAGCGAGAGAGAGAGAGAGTGAGCGCGAATGACAGCGAGTGTACCGCTTGGCGCCTCCTGGCGCTCATACCTGATCGAATCAGCGGCGATGGCGTCCTACTCGGTGCGTGTACCGAGCAATACACTGCATCATCGGCGATCGAGAACGAAGCGAGATTCAACAGCTACACGCGTTGCGAGCGACAGACAGTCAGTCAGCCATCGATATCAACGCGAGCATCAACGCGAGCGCCCCACGGTACCTTTTGGCATTGGACGCATCGAAAGCAAGCTTTGTGAAAGATCTTACCCTCGGCCACCAGCTTCTCGATCATATACACGCGTTTCGAACACACGAGACATTGATCGAGATCGGCCGAACCGAACTTGCTGAGGCCACGAGGCGACATCGGAGGCGCCGCCATCTCGCTCTCGCTTGTGTTGAGAGAGAGAGAGAGAGAGAGAGAGAGAGAGAGAGAGAGGTGTGTGTGTGGGAGGTCGATATCTCACTCACTATCAATCTCACCAACTCACTATCTCACTCAGACGTGTCGAGGGGCCGCAGTCACTGACGAGAGAGCGAGCCAACGAACGAACGAGCGAATGCGCCAACAACCGAACGAATGAACCAACGAGCGCGAGAGATCGAGTAAAGTAGCCCAGACGTAGGCTTAGAACATACGGATATCCCACAGCATCTGAGCGCATGATTGCTTTCGTTCTTCTCGTCTCCCTCTCGCGCTCGCACCTCCCTCCTCTCGCACGCGCATACTCGCTCCTCACACACCATACTCGCGCTCTCGAATCTCATCCATTGCGTAGTAGTAGTAGTAGTCCTAGTCGCAGTGAGTAGCTGTTGAGTAGTAGTGATTCACTCCGCCTCTGCAGAGCAGGAGTCAATTCCCACTCACACTCTCTCGAGATATCTTCGATTGGCTGGATTCGATGGCGCTGAGATACGCGACGAGGTCCACAGCGGCGTCCTCGATGGCCGTCACGTTACTAGCGACCTTCATGGCACTCGCATTCACGATCAATGCAGCGACCGCGGTACCAGCTCCAGGCGGCCAACCGTGCTTGGGCGAGTTCGAATGGTGCCCGTCGAGTGGCTCGTGCGTCATGTTCGCGTCCGACTGCGACAAGTGCCGCGAGGGCCAGTACATGTGTCCCGATCGCAAGACCTGCGCTCCGAACGCCGAGGCCTACAAGGTCTGCCCCGGCATCAAGGGCACACATCTCGATTGGACGCTGCCTCTCGAACAACGTCTCGGATACCTCACGGCCAACACCGACCTCGTCGAGCAGATCGCGCAGCTCACGAACGACGCGCCCGCCATCGAGCGTCTCTACATTCCGAGCTACAACTGGCTCAACGACGACGAGCACGGCGTACATCTCCACCACGCCACCTCGTTCCCCAATGGCTGTGCACTCGGTGCTTCGTTCGATGCCACCCTGCTGCACAAGGTCGGTCAGGCAGTCGGCATCGAGGCTCGTGGCATGCACAACGGCTTCGTTCATTCGGGTCAACGAGGTCAGGGTCAGAATGGCTACGGCATCACGCTCTACGGTATCTATCTCTCACACTCTCTCTTGATCATGTCGGGAGTGTGGTGACTAATCGATCGTACTCCCAATTCCGCATTCAATGCCAATTGGGAACACAACAACAATAATAGCTCCCAACATGAACCTGGTGCGCGATCCTCGTTGGGGTCGAGCGCAAGAGGTGTACTCCGAGGACCCACGTCTCTCGTCCGAACTCACGTTGCAATTCGTCACTGGAGCGCAAGGTCCCAACAATGAGCGTTACTTGCTCACTGGTGCATGCTGCAAGCACTATGCTGCTGTACGCCATCTCTCTGTCTCATCATCACTCGGCGGCTCGTCATCGCTCATCTATCTCGCTCTACTATGGTGTGGACAGTATGATCTTGAGAGCATTCCAGTTCCTCGCACCAACTTTAGTGCCTTGGTCGACGTGCGCAACATGTGGGAGACCTTCTTGCCAGTGTTCCATGCGTGTGTCGTCAAGGCCAAGGCTTCGCACGTCATGTGCAGCTACAATTCCATCAACGGCATTCCTACGTGTGGCGACCCCAACTTGATGAATGGCATCCTGCGCGATCAATGGGGCTTCAAGGGCTTCGTGGTGAGTGACTACGATGCTTGGGCCAACATCAAGGACACGCACTTTTACTGTCCGGATTACGTGTGTGCTGCTGCGGTCGGGTACGTTGGGTGCTTCTCTCATCTCATCTCGTTGTTCAATCTCGTCGCTCATTCATGTCATCGTGTGTAACTACTACAGCATCAACGCTGGTCTCGACCAAGAGGGCGGAGGCACGAATGCCATCAAGGCTCTCCCGCGTGCGATCGTTGACAAGCTCGTCAACGTGACGGCGGTGCAGGTCTCGTTCCAGCGTCTGTTCCGTACGCGCATCATGCTCGGAATGCTCGATCCGCCGACGCTGAATCCCTACAACTTTATCGGCAACGGCACCGACGTGGTCGAGAGTCCGAGCCACATTCAGCTGGCACGTCTCGCGGGTCAGAAGGCCATGTGTCTGTACAAGAACTCGAACGACCTGCTGCCGCTGTCGCTCGACAAGTACAAGCGCATCCTGCTCGTCGGTCCGCAGGTGGTGCAGCACATGCTGCTGCTCGGCAACTACGCCGAGCGCCCCGACGACGGCATCGTGTCGGTGCTCGAGGGCTTCCGCGCTGCGATCAACGGCTCGGACGCGAGTCTCGAGTGGAAGACCGGCTGCCTGACGATCGCATGCGAGACCACGGTGCTGTTCGACCAAGCGATCGAGGCCGCACGCAACGCCGACGTCGTCATCGTGACGCTCGGCCTCGACCAGAACATCGAGTCCGAGGGCAACGACCGCTCGACCATCGACCTGCCGAGCAACCAATACGCGCTCGTCAGCTCGCTGCGCTCGGCGCTCGGCGCCTCGAAGCCCATCGTCGGCATCCTGATCCACGGCGGCACCGTCGCCATGAAGAGCCTCACGTCCGACCTGACGGCCATCCTCGACGCCTGGTACCCTGGCATGCAGGGCGGCAACGCGATCGCCGACGTCGTGTTCGGCAAGTACAACCCGGCCGGCCGCACGCCCGTCACCTACTACCAAGACAACTCGCAGCTGCCGCCCATGGGCAACATGGACCTCTACGCCTACAACGGCACCACGTACCGCTACTTTAACGGCCAGGTCGTGTACCCGTTCGGCTTCGGCCTCAGCTACACGTCGTTCGCCTACTCGCAGCTGACCGTCAACGGCTCGGCCTTCGACGCTTGCGACCGCATCTCGCTCACGGTCGCCGTCACCAACACGGGCTCGCTCGACGGCGAGGAGGTCGTGCAGCTCTACGTGCAGCAGCCGAACGCCACCGTACCGACGCCGAACTTGCGCCTCGCGGCCTTTACTCGCGTCGCCATTCCAGCCAAGCGCAGCATCCTGGTCTCGCTCTCGATCCCGCCCGCCTTCCACTCGGCCGTGCACGATAGTCCCACCATCTACGCACCGACGCTCTTTGTCGAGGCCGGACCACTCGAGATCTTTGTCGGAGGCGGCCAGCCGCAGTACTACGCTGGTCACGTAGCGGCCTCGGTGCTCATCACCAATACGCGACCGCTCACCGAGTGTGCTTCCGATCCATTCTCTTTGTAATCTCTCCCGCTCCTTCTCCTGTTCCTGCTGCCACCATCAGCGACCTCGTCATTCATATCAGCTCTTCATCTCTCCATTTCTCCATTTCTCCATCTCTCACTCACTTGCGCTCTTACGCAATATGTATGTATGTATGAATGAACAATTGTTCTATCCCCATATATGAGAGAGAGAGAGAGAGACTACGAGAATCATCCAAATCTTCATTGACTGATTGATGATGAGATATCGTACAAATAATGATATTACACACGAATGCCACTGACTGCATTCATGGTCGTAAGGTCAACACCAGCGGCAACGGTGATGCCACCACGCCATAGTGTGCCCATAGCGTTTGTGACGTGTTCACCGGTGCCGCTTGGTTCTCGACAAACATACGCGCACTCAACATCGACTCGAGCGGTATCGTTTGGTGGAACTTGGTCATGAGCTCCTCGCGTACTTGCTCGAACGTGCTCGTTGCCGAGAAGCGCAGCACCTTGCTCGTGTTGTTGAGCACAACGCGGATCAGGTACGATTCCTGCCCCACCCGTGGCGCCTCGGGCAATAGCGGCAGCGGTGGCGGTGCGGGTGCTGGTGTCGGTATCGACGACGATGAGAGCGGCAGCGCTGTCGGTAGCGGCAACGAGCCGTAGCCGCCGCCATCTCGCAGCACTGACTCGAGTTGGCTCACGACCGACAGCGGAGCACCCATCGAGACTTGGCGTCGAACGGCAGGCGGGTGCTCGTCGGCCGGAAGTGGTGCCGGCAGCGATGGCAACTGCAACACGGCCGTGGCACTGCTTCTTCGAACCGGCGGCTCTCCCGCATTGGCGGCTGGAGCAGCCACCAAGGTCGGCACCTCGAGCGACAGCGACTCGAGATCGAGTGTCAGTACATCGAGCGACAATGACGCATCTCCGGCGCTACTGGCAGTCGAATTGAGGGCGGAATCTGTAGCGAGCGAACCGCTGACTCGCTCCTCGAGCAGTTGTTCGATTGCTGCCGCTGACGGAGCAGAGGCAGCGTTGTTGTAGTTGACTCCAGCCTCAGGTGCCGCACCAGCAGCAGTGGCCGCGCCTCCTGAGCTGGACGACAGCGTACTTCGCGCACGCGCCGTTCCGGGCGGCACCAGGCCCAGCGCCTCCTCGAACTCGATCTCGATCTGCGACAGTGCCTCCAGCGGGTCGAGCAACTTGATGCTACCACTGCCACCCGGAGTCAAAGGAGGGAGCGTTGGAAGTGGTGGCGGTTGCGCTGGCAATGCCAACGAGAAGCTCGGTCGATGATGGTGCTGTGCTGCCAGTGAAGCGTGCGGCTGCGGAGGTTCGGTAGCGCGGTGGAGCGCCGGTGGCACGACGCTGCGCTGGAACATCTCGGCCTCGGCCTCGTCTTCAGCCTCCTGCTCGGCCGCCGTATCGCGAGCCTCCATAAGCTCGAGAATTTGCGCCTTGAGGCGCTCGTTCTCATCTCGCAGCCGCTCGTTCGATGTGCGATACGTCTCGGCCATGGTGCGCGTCGTGCGCAGCTGCCGCGTAATGATCTTGATGTCGCTCTCCTTGCTGTTCGCCTGTGCCGAGAGCTTGCGCTGGTCGGTGCGCAGCTCATCGAGCTCCGACGTCGCCTCGGCGAGTGCGATCGCTTGCTCCACCACCTGGTTCTCGAGCAGCTCGATCTTTTGATGCGCCTCCTTGACCTGCTCCTCGAGCGACTGGTTCTGGAAGCGCAGCTCGGCGTTCTGGGCCGACTCCTCCGAGCACTGGCGTCGAAACGCATCCACTTGCTCACGCAGTTCGACCACTTGTCGGAGCAATGACACGGAAGTTCCGCTGCGCGGAGTCGGGCTCGAGAGAAGGCGCGGACTCACGACGCTGAAGCCAGAGCTCGAGCGCACAATAGCACCGGCGCTCTCGGCACCGCTTGGGGCACGTGGCTCGTCGTTCTCGGACGCGCCATCAGTCGTGCGCTGTGGAGTACTCGCGCCGTCGTCGGCCACCACAATCGTTGCATCGGTAGCCGCGGTGCCAGTGTTCTCGGACGGTGAAGCCGCCACATCCGAGGGAGTTGCTGCTGGCGCAGGGACCAGCGCCGTGGAGGTTGCTTGGGCTTGGCGCAAGTGGTTCAGCTGCAACTCGAGATACTCGAGTTGCGTATGAAGCTCGACGATTTGGTTCTGCAGAATGTGCTTGGGTGGCAGCTCTCGCTTGCTCGAGAGATTGTACAGCTCCTCCAAGTCCGGTGCATGAATCTACTCGAGTGAGAGTGAGTGAGTGAGTGAGTCTTGGGGAGTTTGCTCAGGAACCAACGAACCTTGGAAATGGCACGCAGCAGCTTGGTATCGGTCGGGAGCGGCACACTGGTCGAGAGCAAGTTATGAATGCCAAGACCGTAGATGAACGAGTGCATCATGTGGATGCGTTCAAAGTTGATCACCACCGGCTGCGACGACTCACCAGCTGGCACATCGTCTTCATCGCCCGAGACGGAGAGGAACTTTTTGTTGCCCTCGCACAGGAACATCAGGTCCTTCAAGTGCACAGCTGTGGGGCACAATCAGACGCACGTGAGTGATGGCACGCGACTCGACGCGATACAAAGTGGCACGAACCAATGTATGGAATGTGGGAGGGCGATTGCACCGAGCGATATGACTTGAAGTTATTCTTGGGCGCAAAGAGCTCGTCAAACTGCGCAAGTTCCTGCTGGTACTTGTCCGACACAAACTGCACAAATCGTCATCGTCATCGTCATCGTTGTCGTCAGCGCCACGTGAGCAAATTTCTGTTTGTGAAGCAGCGGGGAGTCTTCGTTCGTGTACCTGCTTGAATTTGCGCAAGCGAGTGACCGAGATATCGGTGAGCCCAGCAAGGATGGCCGCCGTCGTGTTGAGGTCCTTGTAGACATCGAAGCAAATCTGCAGCACGCGTATCCACAGGCGATAGATGGTGGCCTGCTGCTTGGGCGTGTCGGAGATCAGGATCGACGCGATGGTCAACGCCGAGACCTTGGCAAAGTACTGTGCGAGTCGCTGCAGCGTTGGCGCCTGCTCGGCCGAGTTGCTGCGCGCCCACTTGAGCTCGACGAGCTCGTCGAGGTGCTGGCCGAGCTGGAACATCAGATCGCACATGATGGCGCACAACTCGTGCGCCAGCACCTCGGGCGAGAGCTCCGACAGCAGCGCGAGGAACTGCGTAAAGCTCTCGTCGAGAGTGATCGATGCATCGAGCGACATGCCTGCCGTCGTGGTGACGGGCTTGGTGATCGGCGAGCCTGCCGTTTGTTCGGCAGCTGGCTCGCCGATGAACGACGGGAAGCCGGGAATGTGCTCGAGACGCAGAGGCGGCTGATCGATGAGCTTGGCGATGCTCTTGGCGCGGTCGTCGTCAAAGTGCGCCTGCACGAATTGCAGCACCTGCTCCTTCTCCTGTGCTCCAAGCTTGCTGCCGAGGTTGCGCACGAGTTGATCGAGAAACGTTGCCAATCTGTGGCACCCAAACACAAGCAATCAGGCGAATGAACAAATGAGGAGACTCATCCAAATCCCAGTGAGATACCGTTTCAAGTAGCCAGTGGCACCAATATCGCGTGGGTAGCCGTTGGCGACAAAGTTGGCTTGACTAAATCGTGAGGAATGGTTAGCGAGAGAGAGAGAGAGAGAGAGAGGGAGAGAGAGAGAGAGAGAGAGAGAGAGAGAGAGAGAGAGAGAG
>Ga0097683_1003645_pt1 | contig 11388 bp, 9 predicted proteins | sample ThiBio_1000_plan_2_FD_72846 | JGI IMG/M metagenome (GOLD analysis project Ga0097683, IMG submission 72846) | Wastewater bioreactor microbial communities from Cape Town, South Africa - Thiocy_cont_1000_plan - 1398105538256 (version 2) (version 2) ...
GCAAAGTGATGCGGTGAAGGTCTTCGCCATTCTCCAGCGCCTCTTCCGTATGGCTGTTAACGCAATAGGCGCATCCGTTGAGCTGTGAGGCTCGGATCTTCATCAGGTTGCGCAGCCCCAGGCTCAGACTGGTTTCTCCTAGCGACTTCTCAAGTTCGATCAAGGCCGCGTAGGGCTTGAACTTGGCGCTCATGCGGGGTCTAGGTTGAGATTCGTGACTGTCCATATCTATCTCCTCGTTCCAGTGACCTAAATGGCCGATACGCCCTCAAGCCCGAGTTCTTTGGCGTTTTCTTGGAACGCTTTGATGATATTCGCGATGTGTTGGTCCAATTCAAGGCCAATTCCTTGCGCTCCTTCGTGAACTTCGTCCCGATGAACTCCCGCTGCGAATGCCGGGGTTTTGAGTTTCTTGAGCACGCTTTTCACTTCCACCTCGTGCACGCTTTTGCTGGGGCGAACGTAAGTCACCGCCGTGATAAAGCCGCTCAACTCGTCGCACGCATACAAATATCTCTCAAGCGGTGATTCGCGAGGGATGTCTGTGTAATTGGCGTGAGAGCCAATAGCGCGAATGATCTCTGGACTCCAGCCCTGCTGTCCTAAGAGTTTCATCCCCCAGTTAGGGTGTTCCTCAGGATGGGCTTCATAGTCGAAGTCGTGCAGCAATCCCGTGATGCCCCAGGTTTCTTCGTCCTCCCCCAATTGCCGGGCGTACCAGCGCATCGCCGTTTCCACACCTAAACAGTGGCGGCGAAGGGATTCGGATTGGGTGTGTTCGCAAAGAAGCTCGAACGCGGCCTTTCGATCATGCATAAAACATTTTGTTCTACCGGGTATCTTTATCGTTCCATGAGGCTTCTTGCGGCACTGGCACTGTGCTTCTTTGCCGTTGCCGTACATGCGGAACGCATCCTGCTCGTTCCGCTCGATAGTCGACCCGCTGCTGGCCAATTCGCTCAGATGATAGGGCATATGGCGAATGTCGATGTGATCATGCCTCCCTACGAAACGCTGGGACGGTTCGTGCAGCCTGGAAATCCCGAGGCCATCCTGGATTGGCTTGAGTCGCAAGACTATACGGACATCTCTTCTGTCATCGTGAATACGGACATGATCGCCTATGGTGGTCTTATCGCCAGCCGAACGATCGACACTCCTTTGGAGACGGCCCTTGGACGATTGAAACGTCTGATTGCGATTCGGACCAGGTTTCCGAAAACAAAGTTTTATATATTCTCGGCAATCATGCGCATTGCTCCCACTGCCACTCGGGCCACCGCCGCTTGGCGATTGCAACTGGCCAAGCTGGGCGAGCTTCGAGATATGTATCGCCGTCAGCCCACCGCTGACCTCAAAAAGAGGATAGAAAACCTTGTCGCCAAGATTCCGGCGATCGAGCTGGATCGATATGACGACGCTCGGGCCCGCAACGTGGAGTTCATGCGCGAACTGGTGAAGACCATTGCCCGTCGGCAATTTGACTACCTTGTATTCGGCCAGGATGATGCCAAGCCCTACGGGCCTCATGTCGCAGAAACGGAAAGGCTAAAGAAACTGGCTGCAAACCTCTACGTATCGGGAAGCATCTACTTTTGCGAAGGAATCGATCAGTTGGGCAACGTGCTGCTCAGTCGCGCCCTGCTCAGGGCCACCGGATGGATTCCCAAGCTTCGCATCGTTTATTCGGACGACGCACAGAAGACTAAGATCGCCAATTACGAGTCGAAACAGATCCAGACGGGCATCAAAGATCAGATTCTGGCGAGTGGTGCGCAGATCGCTGTGGGGGATGAGAACTTCGACTACACGCTTTACGTAAACGTCCCCGAGCGTCGTCCCGGACCATTCGCGCTTTTCCAACGCGCGCTGACCCAAGAGATCGATCAAGGTTTCCCCGTTGCCGTTGCTGACATCAACATTGGCAAAGACGGTACGTCGGATGCTGAACTCTTCGAGACCCTGAATCAACAGGATCGAATGTTCAAACTGCTCAGTTTTGCCGGGTGGAATACGGCGGGGAACAGCCTCGGAACGGCTATTCCAGCCGCCAACGTCTACCTGCTTTCCCGTCGCTCCAATAACGATCCCCTGGAGCGCGAATTAGCGCAACGAGAATTTCTGCTCCATAGGTTTGTCAACGACTATGCCTACCACAAGATCACGCGTCCTCAGGCTTATGCGCTCATCGACGCCAGTCCGCGCGCAAGTCGAGAGGAGACCTACGGCGAGGCGTTTGATGAAATCAACGACTTCGTGGCTCACGATCTGCGAACGCATCTCGACCGTTATTTCAATGAGGAATTCCTTGGCCGCAAGTTCTATGCGGGCACCCAACAATATGAAGTTTCCGGCTTGACGGACGTCAAAATTTTCCTCCCCTGGCCCCGAGCTTACGAGGTTCGACTGGAGTTCCGGCTCGAAGCGAAACCGGTCATTCCTTAGTAGGGCAGCTTCGCGACCGCCTTTCCAATCAGCGCAACCGCGATGCAGGTCATAGAAATCAATCCTGTCCCGCAGGCAAACCCTGCGAAGAGCACCGGAGCGTATCGAGCCCAGTTCTCCTTGCCGTACCGCTTGGCAAAATAACGCCGCCCCAAAATTGCCCCCAGGAACTGAGGGATGGTATTTGCGGGGAAAAGACCTAACCCGCCTGCAAACCCGTAAAACGCCAAGAGCGGGATGCGTAAAACGGCGAACGCGCCATAGAGAGTCAATCCACTCACGGCTCCAATCCCAATGTACGAAGGCTTGATGGCCTGCGCAAACCAGTTCTCACCGTGAGCCGCCGGGTCGTTGATTCGCATAATCACCGACTGCATCGTCGCCTGGGGGGGCCAGTAGGTTTGGATATACGGAAACTGTCCGCTAGGCACCGGATTTGCGTTCCAGAAGAACGCCCAGAAAAAGAAGCTCGCCAGGATTACCACCGGAAACATGAAGGCTTCCGCCTTGAGAATGCTGGTGAACTTGGTGCCCGTAAGCTCAACCTCCCGAAACCGCTGAGCCGCCCATCCATGATCGGCCAACGGGATGGGGGCATACCACACGTCGATGCGCTGGTATCCGGACGCCACCACGCTGGCCTCCTTCAGGTAAGGGAAGCCCACTCCTCGACCCGTCAAGCCGATCATCCGCGCCGAAATGTAACTGTTAAGCGGGCTCCAAAAGAATCCGAAGAACAGCAGTATCCAAACGGGGAACTTGGGCACGAAGTGGTGGCATACGAGAACGAGCACGACGACGGAGAAAAACCAGGCCAATAGCGCCAGTTTCACCGGCACATCGCCTCTGCCCGGTGGTGGCGATATCGCAATCTGACGTTCACGCTTGTATCGCTTCGCCTCCGCGAGCGCCTTGAATACCAGCCCAAACCCAATGATCGCGATGGCAATATTGACTCCGATTCCCACGGAGAGCCAGAAATCCATGTCCGCCGCCACCTTCGTGATGAGCGCGTCGCTTCCTAACTTGTAATGTGGCAGCATCCCCGCCTTATACAAGATGGGGTTCATCACAATCATCGCAAACACGCTGGCCGCGCATGCTCCCGCCACGATCTCGAAGGGCAGCACAAAGCCCATCAAAACATTTCCAAGGCTAAAGGAGATGCCCACGACCGCCGCAGGCAGGACCGTCTGAAGAGATGAGGTGTAGTCCTTGAAGGGAATGGGAAATATCTCCAGAGGTTTACCAAAGATCGTTCCCGTGATCACCGGCAGTCCGACGTACACCAAACCGAAGAGAAGTCCCACGACCGTACCGGTAGAGAAGATGGTCCACCGCCAGCTCTCGCTGCCCGCCTCCGAGAGTGCCGTCGCTCCACTCGCCGCCACGGGCGCATAGGGAAACGGGAGTTTTTCGACATCGCTCGTCACTCGAAAAAGCGCATAACCCATGCCCATCCAGCCAATGCGATTACAAAGCTCGGTCAGGACAAGGATTCCGATCGGCACCCACCAATCGTGGTGCCAAAGTTCACGTTGGAGGATCGCCGCGCTATCTCCATGCGGCACTGCCCAAGTTGGAATCTGACTTGCAAAAGGCGCCGCCGCGGGCGACGTGGCAAAGTACGCGTTCCAGATGAGATTGGCAAATGGCCCACCTCCCAACCCCTTCTCTAGGGCGATGACCGAGGTCAAAGAGGAGGCGATGTAGAAGAGGATGTAGATCTCTTGCTTCCGAAGCGGCTGGAAACTTCGTCGAGCGATCTCGGCGAAGAGCACGATGGTCACCCACTCCGCCGCGTCCCCCACTCCCTGACCAGCCACCAGTCCAAGGTAGAGGCCGCCAGGCAGCATAAACAGCGCAATGAAAACCGCCCCGATCATCGATTTGACGGTGAAGCCATCTTCGAACTTCGCCTCGATAGGTGGGGGCGGCTCCGGTGCGCTTTCTGCGGGGAGCAGGTCGTCGCTCGTCGCCATGCGATCTTTCTATTCGCCGCGAATCCTTTGAGTTCCTTCTCAACGTCGAATTACGTAGACACAGGGTAACTTAAGCGTATGATCGGACGACTGCGGGGCGAACTGGTGGAAACGGAGGGCAGCCTCGTGCTCGTCGATTGCGCAGGCGTGGGTTACGAAGTCCTCGTCCCCGATTCCGTCCTGATGCAAATGCCCGCCAAGGGCGACGAAGTAACTCTTCTGATCCGGCAGATCTTCCGAGAAGACGGAGTTTCTCTCTACGGCTTTCTGGAGGTCTTCCAGCGCCGCCTCTTCGATCTGCTCATGACGGTCAAAGGCTGCGGCCCCAAAGTCGGACTTTCTCTCATCGGAATGGTGGGAGAGGACGCCGTTGCCGGAGCAATCTTGAGTCAAGACGCCAAGGTCCTTACCCGGGCATCCGGCGTCGGCGCCCGGCTTGCCGAGCGCATCATCCTGGAACTCAAAGAGAAGATTGACGAGGAGCAGTTCCAACGAAAGGTAACCGCCGCCGCATCGGTAACCGCGAAGCAAGCGCCCGCCGATGAACTGGTGGACGCCCTTCTCGCCCTTGGTTATCGCCGGAACGAGGCCGAATCGGCCGCCGAAAAGGCCCGTGAAGAGGCCGATGCCGTCGAAGACCAACTCCGCCACGCCCTCAGGCTGCTGAAGAAATGAACCGCGACAACGACCTCACCACTGATCAGCTTCCCGGCGAGTATTCCGTCGAGCTTTCCCTTCGCCCGAAGCGCCTCGCCGAATTCGTCGGTCAGGATCAGCTCAAGGCAAACTTGGAAGTCTTTCTTAAGGCCGCTCGCCAACGCGAAGAAGCCCTTGACCACCTCCTGCTCTACGGCCCGCCAGGACTCGGCAAAACCACCCTCGCCCACATTGTCGCCATCGAGATGGGAGCCACGATCCACGTCACCTCTGGACCCGCCATTGAGCGTCCCGGTGACCTCGTCGGCATCCTCACGAATCTCGATCCGGGCTCCGTCCTGTTCATCGACGAAATCCACCGCCTAAGCCGCCCCGTCGAGGAAATCCTCTACCCGGCGATGGAAGACTGTAAGGTGGACATCATGATCGGCAAGGGACCTGCCGCCCGGTCGATTCGACTTGACGTGCCGCGCTTCACAGTCATCGGCGCGACTACTCGACAAGGGCTCCTCACCGGTCCGCTCCGAGACCGCTTCGGCATCATCTCGCACTTCCAGTTTTACGACGGCGACGCCCTCTTCCGGATCATCGAGCGCTCCGCCCAAATCCTCGGCTACCGCATCGATCCTGACGGGGCGGAAGAGATCGCGAAACGCTCTCGGGGCACGCCCCGAATCGCGAATCGCCTCCTCCGCCGTGTCCGAGATTTCGCCCAAGTCGATGGGCTTGCCTCCATCAATCAGCCAATTGTTGCCAAGGCCTGTACCGCGCTGGAAGTCGATCATTTTGGTCTCGATCGGGTTGACCGCATGTTGCTCCGATCCATGATCGACAAGTACAAGGGCGGCCCCGTTGGCCTAGAGACCCTCGCCGCAACGACTGGTGAAGACTCCACCACGATTGAGGATGTGTACGAACCCTATCTGCTCCAGCAAGGGTTTATCCAGCGCACCCCCCGCGGTCGCGCCGTGACCGATCACGCTTACCGCCACCTCGGCCTCACCCCACCCAAACGCCCCGAAAATCCCGGGCTCTTCGAATAGTTAAAAATCCTCTTGTCACAAGTCCATAGAGGGTGAATAATGCGACCAAGCGTCGGGTTGAAACGAACTTGGGATTGGTCCGTCGTATTTGCGGGTCCCCTAAGAAGCAACTTTCGTGAAAAATCTCAACCGCCGCCGAGCCCTCTCTTTCGCCGCCGTGATCGGCGCCACGACTCTTGCTTCCGTCGTATGGGCGTGCTACGGCGAACTTGTAGATTCCGTACATTTCTATGGCCCCAATCGATGGATGAAGCCAATTAAGGTTGACTTTGGCCGGGTTCCGCAGGCAATCATGCCGCCTAACTCAAACGATGAGCTTCGGAGGGGCGGAACAGCTTACGGAGCGAGCAGCGAAGATCAGAAACAGCAACGAAAATATAACCGGGCAAGAGCGCGAAACTTTGAGGTTCAAGGTGAGTTTCGCCGAGCGTTGAGGGCATACGAATTGTCAGACGCCGAACCTGCGCTTGTCCAAGAGCGCCGGGAATTGTTCAATGCTTTGGGATTTCGAAACGTTGCTGGGCTTCAAGGTTATCTGCGAGTTCGATATCAAGGAATTTATCGCCAGGAACTCAGCCGACAGCATTTGCTAAACAGCTTATTGGGTTCAACTGTAGATTCTCGACTGACTCCCTTCATCGACTATTTTGCCGTGGAGGTCAAGTCCTCTGTGGCGGGACCTGCACTAGCGAGAAGATATTGGCAATACGCTCAGAAATACAACGAGAGCCCACGAGCCGAGTCCGCGATGATCATGGCGATTCGGATGATGCTCACTGAGCTGCGCGACGAAAATCCCACCGCCGGACAACTCGCGGAAGCAAGAGGCTGGATAGAGAGACTGCTTGCCCGGTACCCAAAGACGAGGTTCCGTTTCAACGCGTTAGGCTGGCTAGGTCGCATTGAGCTTCTTTCAAATCGAACAGGCAAAGCCCTGGATTGCTATCTGCGACAGGCGAGGGATGCATCTTCCGAGAATGAACGCTGGCATGCCTATGACTCCATCTTTACACTCTGCGCGAAGGCAGGGAGAACTGACAAAGCCGTGCTCTGGCTCTTGCGGCAACGGTCGCTTAATGCTTCGCCAGCCCTACAAGTGCAGTCGGCAAGCGTTCTGCAAGCGGCTTTTCCAGCGCTAAAGCCAAGAGAATCCCAATTCGTTCAAAGAGAGCTTCGACAAGATCCAATCCTCCTTTACACTTACATCGCATTCCGAATCGAATTCACTCGCCTGAGTCCTGCTCAAGAGCAGAACCTACTTGCCTTCTGCGAGAGTTCACTAGCCAAATTGCGAGATGTGCCAGGGAAGTTGCTCAGTCGACTCGCGCAGTTGAATTACAACGTGGCCAGATATGCGTCTTGCGCGAGACTAGCCAGTCGCGCGATCAATTCACTCCCTTCTCGATCTGAAGAAAGACTGCGGGCAAGATATGCCCTTGCCGCTTCCTACGCTCGGCAAGGACTTTATCAGAAATCGATCCGCGAGTATCGGAGCCTGATTAGGGCTAATCCCCCTACTTACCTAAAACAGTCGGCTCAAGAGAGCCTGGCTTTGCTTGAAGAACGTCATGGGGACATCGTCAAAGCCGCCATTCTCTATCAGGATCTTCGCTATCCCTTTGATCTGGCCTATTTGGTGGACGCAAAAATGACGCCAGAGCAGCTAAGCCGACTTATTGGCGTCGGCCACTTTACTGACGAGGCACAAGTGGAGCGCTTCTCCCCGTTTTCCAGAAGGGCCACGCCATCAAAGAAGGTGCTGATTTACACTTTAGGACTTCGCCTTCTTCGGCAGGAACGTTATTCGGAGGCTCGGCGTTGCTTCCTCCGACTATCTAAACATGATCGTTTGAACTCAGGGATGCTTGAGGCCAACCGCAAAGAACTTGTCTCAGATGGCTCGATCGGAGATGAAGAAGCTCCCAAGAGAGTGGACCCAATTCAAGTCGTCAACGAGCTCGAAGAATTGACTCGAAAGTCATTGCAGGGGACTACTCCCGAGGCTCGCGCTCAAGCCATCTACACCAAAGCAGCCTACATTTATCATCGTCGAAACCTCATGTTCTACAGCATGGGGCTATGGCAAGGAGATCGATCAATGATTCTAGGAATCTTCTGGTCAAAGAGTGTCAATGATCAATCGGATGAAAGAGCGCTTGCGAAACATCTTGCCGAACACGAATGTCTTGCACACTCCCTTCGCCTTTGCGATGAGTTGGTCAAGAAATACCCGCATGCAAAAGTTGTCCCAGAGGCACTGTACACCGCCGCATTAGCAGCAAGCCGGCTCTCTAATTTCAATACAATCTGGCGAGATCGTGGACCACTCTTGCTTAAGATAGCAATCAATCGATTAGACCGATTAACGCGAGAATTTCCGGACCACAAACTAACGAAGGCAGCCCGGAAATACAAGGGCGTCTTTGTAGCCGACCTTCAGAATGCGTTGTATTGGCAAAAAGAGGATGGAAGATAACGTTTTAACTCGTCTTGTCAGTACTAGGCATGGGGTGACTAATACAATCAGGCGTCGGGTTGAATCGAACTTGGGATTGACCCGTCGTATTTGCGGGCCCTCTATGAAGCGACTTTCGTGAAAAACCGGCCACATCCGCCCAAAAACTGGCTGAATTGAATACCAGATGGCACAAAAGAATGGGAACGCTCTTGATCGTTTCAGTTCACCGATTGAAACGACTGATCCGTGACTATCCCAATCACCCGCTTGCCAAGAATGCCCAGAAGTACAAAAACGTGTACGCCGGTGAGCTGCACGGCAATTTGGACTGGCAAAAAGGAGATGATGACTAGAGCTCGGCCACACTGGCCAGCCAATCCTGGCCCTCTGGCGCGACCGTAGCCGCTCCCGTCAGCACTAGCAGAGTCGGACATCCCGCTCGACGCCCTGCGTCGATATCCGTGTCCATGCGGTCGCCCACCACTAAGGCATCGGGGGCCGCAACTCTAGCGTCTCGCAAAATCAGTTCGACCAAGTAGGGATTAGGCTTACCGATGATCGTCGGCTCGGTCTCCCCGCAGGTACGCACCGAGGCGACAATGCTTCCCGCGCCCGGAATAAACTGCCCTCCCTCCATTGGATAGGTTGGATCGGCGTTCGTCGCCACAAAGCGAGCCCCCGTCCGAATGTGCTGCATCGCTTGATTGAGTAGATCGTAGGTGAAGGACTTACAGATTCCCACTACAACTGATGCCGGTGACTCAGAGGTCACAGCGATTCCAGCTTCTTCCAAAGTAGCTGCAAGGCCCGGTTCGCCCACCACAAACGCGGAGGCAATTTCGTTCTCACGCAACCAAGCCGCCGTCCCAATTGCTGAGGAGTAGACCTCTTCGGGATGCGCTTCAAACCCCAACCGCCGGAGTTTGGCAACGTAGGTGTCTCGCGTTTGGCTTGAGTTATTGGTCAGAAACCGGATCTGAGAGCCGTCGGCACGCAATCGCGCCACCGCGTCCGCCGCGCCATCAATCGGCTCGTTGCCGCGAAAGAGGGTGCCGTCTAGATCGAAGATGTAAAGTGGATACCGTTTCAACCGACTACAGCTCTCTTCGAACCACGTAGTGGGCAACGGTCTCCAGCAAGTCACGAGAAGGAGTCTCGGGCAAGAGCGCCAGAGCGGCCAGCGCTTTCTCCACGTGCTCAATCGCTAACTCTTCGGCGTGCTTGTAGGCGTCCCGAGTAGCCATCCAACCGGAGATCATTCGAATCTCGTCGTCGGTCACCCCCGCACCAAATTTCTGCCGTGCGACCGATGCCTCTTGCTCACTCAACTTCTCGCGGAGATAGATGAGGGGAAGCGTCGCCTGTCCTTCTCGGAAGTCCGTCGCCACCGGCTTACCGGTCTTTGCCTTGTCGCCACGGTAGTCCAGCAGGTCGTCCACAATCTGGAAGGCCATACCTACGTGGTGCCCGTATTCTCGCAACGCTTGGCATATCTCGGGACTTGCGCCTGCCACCAGCCCGCCCGCTTCGCAGCAGCACTGAATAAAACTCGCGGTCTTCAGTCGAAGGATCTCCAGGTGCTCTTCGATGTCCAAATCGAAGTTCAAACGCGTCTCCAACTCCCGAACCTCGCCTTCCGCCATCTCGACCACGCTCTCGCTGGTGGTCTTGATGATCGCGAGGTCGCCATCCTCCGCCAGAATGCGCATCGCCTTGGCAAGAAGCACGTCGCCCGCCAGGATCGACCCGGTGTTGCCGTAAACCGCGCTTGCCGTTTCCTTTCCGCGTCGCGTCGCGGAGTTATCGATCACATCGTCATGGATCAGCGTCGCCATGTGGATCATTTCCATGCAAGCGCCAATCTTTCGGCTCCGCTCTTCGTTATAGGCCAGCCCGGTTGCCTTGGCCGAAAGGGCAACGAAGGCGGGGCGAAGTCGCTTTCCACCTGCGTCCAGGGTGTGGTGAGAGACGTCCTTCACCATCTGAACTTGCGAGTGAAGTTGCTTCGAAAGCTCGGTTTCGACAAACGCCACCTCGTCGGCAACCTGAGCCAAAAGCTCGGGGCGGACGCGGCCATTACTAAGATCGAATAGTGCAGTTGCGGTCATGGTTTGCGCCCCCAATGGACACAGATATTGCCGAACATCAGATCTTTGTATCCAACGTCGGTAAAGCCGGCGCTCTCCATTGAGGCAGCAAGCTGATCACGGCTCCAAAATTTCTGGGTGCTCTTCGGCAGATAGGTGTAAGCCTGCGTCTTGCCAAAAATCGAACCCAGCTTCGGAACCAAGGTGTTGAAAACGAACTCGGAGATCCCGCGCAAGGGCGCAAAGCGAGGCCGAGCCATATCCAGCGAGACAAAACGTCCGCCTTTCTTCAAAACTCGAAACAGTTCGCGGTGGGCGGCATCGATATCGGGCACATTGCGAATGCCCCAGCCCACACTCACTCCGTTAAAGGATTCACTCCGGATTGGGAGTTGACAAGCGTCGCCCAGAGTCAAAGAACGGCCCCCGGCCACTTTCTTTTCTTGAGCGCGCTCCAGCATTGGCAGGCAGAAATCCACGCCGGAAACATTGCCCTTCTCGCCGACAGCTTTCTTGAGCGGAACCATGAAGTCGCCAGTGCCACAGCACACGTCCAACGCGTGATCCCCGGGCTTAAGCTCCATCTTCCGAACCGCGAACGCGCGCCATCGGTGATGTAGCCGGAGCGACATCATCGAGTTCAAGAGATCGTAGGTGGGAGCGATCTCAGCAAACATGCCCTGAACGGCGGCACGCTTGCCTGCACCTTCAGTCTT
>Ga0097683_1003686_pt1 | contig 11257 bp, 6 predicted proteins | sample ThiBio_1000_plan_2_FD_72846 | JGI IMG/M metagenome (GOLD analysis project Ga0097683, IMG submission 72846) | Wastewater bioreactor microbial communities from Cape Town, South Africa - Thiocy_cont_1000_plan - 1398105538256 (version 2) (version 2) ...
TGCAGGCATGGCACTTGGCGGGTTGCTGATCCAGGGGATCGACACGATGCATGGCGCATTACCGTTCCATCTGGGAAGCGTGTCCACGTGGCGTATTGCATTCTTCGCCGTCGCGGTACCTGCGCCGTTGCTGGTGCTGATCGTCGCGCTGATCCGACCGCGCTACGCGCATTCGGACATCAAGGGCGCGACGGACAACGCGCTGGCACCCGGACTCGCGGCTCGGGAATACTTCCGCCGGGAGATGCCGATGATGATCCGCTTCTTTGGTGCGATCGCATTGGTCAACATGGCCTTCGCGGGCATTACGAGCTGGATGCCGGTCGTTGCCGTCCGCTTCTTTGGCGCAACGCCGGCAACGGCCGGCGCCGGACTGGGCGGCGCCGCGATGATCGGTAGCGTCATCGGATGCTTTCTCGGCTGGCTGCTCGCTCGCCGCCTTGGCACACGACTCGGCGTGCTCGCCCCGCTGCGCGTATGCGAGTGGGGCGCCCTCGGGGCCTGCGTCGTCAGCCTCGGCTATTTGATCGCGCCATCCGTGTCGTATGTCTACGTCCTGTTTGGCGCCCAGTTCATGTGCGTCGTGGCGGGCATGATCATGTTTCCCGGCTTGATGCAGAGCATTTGCCCGCCGCATCTGCGATCGAGAGTGGCGGCCATCGGGGTCCTGGCAACGGTGCTGATGCAGTCCGGCAGTCCTGTGGCCATCGGCCTGATATCGGATCACCTGCACCGCACCGCCTCTGGTCTGATATGGGCCATCGTTGCCGTGGCGTTGACCGGATTCATCGTGGCCTGTCTCTTGATGCGCAGTGCGGCCAATGCCGTGCGTGTTGCCATCGAACGCTACGCCTGAGTTCACATGACGATTCTCTGCACACTTTCCGTCTGCATCGAACAGTGGCCGCTGGTCACGCCCTTTCACATCGCGGGTCACACGGTCGACGCGGCCCGCGTGTTAGTCGTGTCTTTGAGATCCGGCCAGTATGAAGGCCAGGGGAGGCCGCCGGCGTCTACTACCGAGGCGAAACGCCGGACGCAATGGCCGAGCAGATTGCCGCCGTGCGCCCCGAAATTGAGCGCGGCATCTCGCGGGAGGACCTCATCAAGCTGCTGCCCGCTGGCGGTGCAAGAAATGCCGTCGATGCGGCGCTATGGTCTCTGGCCGCTCAGCGTTGTGATACGACGGTCGCGCGATTGGCCGGACGCTCACGCCTGGGCCCGTTGCGGACCTCATTCACGGTCGGTGTGGATACAGCGCGAGCCATGGCCGAGGCGGCCCGCGGTTACGAGGGCGCCGTTGCATTGAAGATCAAACTGGACGGTAGCCCGCTCGACGCAGATCGACTCCTCGCGATTCGAGCGGCTTGCCCTGGCGTCGAACTGTCTGTCGACGCCAATCAGGGATGGACACAAGCCTACATGATGCAAATGCTGCCGGTCATGCAGCGAGTTGGCGTCGACCTGCTCGAACAACCCTTGCCGGTCGGCGAGGACGAATGCCTTGAATCGATGCAGTACCCGATTCGCATGGCCGCGGATGAATCGTTTCAGGATCTGGACGATCTCGCCACCGTCGCCCGCAGGTATGACGTTGTCAACGTCAAGCTCGACAAATGCGGCGGCCTCACGCGAGCGCTTTCGCTGGTTACGCCCATTCGAGACCTCGGACTCTCGGTAATGGTTGGATGCATGCCCTGCACCTCGCTCGGCGTCGCCCCGGCCTACCTTCTGGGACAGTTGTGTGACCGGGTCGATCTCGATGGGCCCTGCTTTCTGGCAAAAGATCGCAATCCCTCGTTCCAATACCGGAATGGGTATCTGCTAAGCCCCGATAGCCACTGGGGCCGCGAGGATGCGCAGCATGAGAAAAATTGATTCAGGCGGATATGCCGTGTCGACTCGGGAGCGATTTGACGGCGAAGCGCTGACGGCGCTGTTTGATCCGTTCAACCAAAGCGATGCGCCGGGCGTCGTCGTTGCCGCCGCGATTGACGGCGAGGTCGTGTTACGCCGTGCGTTCGGCATGGCGAACACGGGATTAGGGGTTGGATTGGATGTGCGAACCCGGCTGCGTATCGGATCGACGACCAAGCACATGACGTGCCTCGCCGCCTTGCTGCTCCAGGAAGCGAATGCGCTGGACATTGATGCACCGATCCGCCGCTATTTACCGGAACTGACAGGTATCGCTGGCGAGCCGTCCCTGCGCTCGCTCATGTTTCACACAAGCGGACAGCGTTGCGCGCTCGACATCTCGCTTCTCACCAACGGATTGGCGGCGCCGCAGGCCGGCTACATGCTTGACATTCAGCGCCGGCAGACAAGTGTCAACTTTCCAGCGGGCGAGCGGATGATGTACTGCAACGGCGGATATCACCTGATTTCGTTGGCGATTGAGCGTGTCAGCGCGCAATCGTTCGCATCGTTCCTCGCTTCCGAAATCTTCGCACCGTTGGGCATGAACGATACGTTCTGCCTGTCCGACGATTTTCAGCTCCAAAGCCATATGGCCGCTAGCCACGTCAAAACCGGCGAACGATCTTACAACCGGGGAATATTTCCTTTGCGTGAGATTCTTGGCGAAGGCAGCGTCGTCTCGTGCGTGGACGACATGCTCAAATGGTGCGCCCATTTGCGCGGGGAAAAATTGGTGGGAAGCCGCGCCACTTGGGAAATGATGTTCTCGTCGCCAACGTTCTCCAGCGGCCTGCGCAGCGATTACATGATGGGGTTGAAGCGCACGCAATATCGCGGGTGCGAACTGGTCCATCACGCAGGCGGTGTCGTCGGGGGAACATGCCAAATGCTGTGCGTTCCCGAGCACGGCGTCGATGTCGTTTTGCTTAGTAATGGAGCCGTCTCAGCGCCAACTACGCTCTCACTTCGCATACTGGATGTCTTGTTGGCCGACGAGATGAAGGGCGACCCCGCGCCGAGACCTGCCAGAATGGTTCCCGCACTCGGACGAGGCGGGACCTATCGCGAAGCGAGCGGGGACATCGTGTACGACATCACCGAGCGCGACGGAATCATGACGCTCAGCGGTCCGCTGGAACCGAGCGCTCCCACGCTATATGAACGCGATTCCACCGAAACCGATACGGGCGAATTTGCACTGGAGTCGAGCGGTGACGGCACATTCCTGTTCCACTGGGAACCCGCGATCGAGCCGGACGAAGTAGAGCAGTTGTGCATCTCTCATTGCGGCCACGCGACACCCTATCGCCGCGTCGAGATGCCAGCGTCGGTGAGCATCGAGGACATCGACGTCCTAAGCGGCGCCTACGCCAGCGAAGAAGCAGATGCTCGCGCTACGCTACGCCGTTCGGAGGCGGGACAAGCTGTTCGCGGCGACGCTTGCGCGATCATGTCACTCGAGATCGTGGGCAGAGCGGGCAAATGCCGTTACGACGTCTTTCCCGTGGACATCGATCTTTTCCGCTTTTCGCCACGAGGGCCGAACGCCATCACAGGGGGAACGATTTCTATCGTCAGGCGCCCAGGCACTCGGAATGTCGACGGATTTTCGATCAATACCCCCCGGACGCGAAACCTTCTATTCGCGAAATCCTGAGCGTAAGCGTCGCCCCGCCCGCCACGCATCGGCAGGCGGCGGGAACTCACGTTTGGAGTTCCCGCCTCACGGCGACGTTATCCGATACGAGAGAACTGCAGGGCCCGCGTGCGGGACGTGTACAGGGAAAAAGCGGTAGCCTTGTCCTCGCGACGCTCAACAAGCGCAGTGCCCGAAGATAATGCCGAGGCATCGGCAGGCTCGAAGGTCCAGGCATCCCGGGTTAGCGGACTCAGGCGATAACGCGCACCTCCCGCAGCGCCACGAATGGACAGCGTCAGAAGCCCATCCTCAATCGAGACGACGGCATGTGCGTCGGCATCGTGGCTGAAGTATTGACCACAGAGCCCTTCCATCTCCAACCCAACCGGTGGGGCACCTTCATGGCGGCTCAGTGTGACGGCATATCCGCATTCGATGTAATCGATTGCCGTCACTTCGCCCGACGCCGCACGTGCATGGGGTATGACGCGAGTCTGCGCGCCTGCACCGTCTTCGATACAGTACCCACTCTCGAGCGCGATTAGCGGCTGAGGAGGATGTTGCTGGTTGTGCGTTACTGCGTGCAGACGCCCGTCCTGCTCAACGATATCCACCAACTGAAGGGGGGCGACGGACAGATACCTCCCGAGCAACCCGGGATTCTCCGAAGCCAGTTGCGCTACCGGTCGGGGCGACCCAAGCAATTCATCACCAAGGACGATATCCACAATCTCGGTCGCAAGCGCCGTGGGATCGACCGGTGCGCCGTTGCTCATCAGAATGATATCCAATGCGTGCGAGGGAACCGTCAGCATCTGGCATGTTCCGCCGAAAACGCCGCCCGCGTGATGAATGGTTTCGACATTACGATACCGTGAACGCATCAACCCCAGGGCGTAGACGCCGACTTCCCCGCTCGAATATTGAGGCATCGTCAGCATTTCACGCCACGTTTCGGGACTTCCCAGTTTGACCGGATGACGAAGATGGCCGGCCCACTTCAACATATCGTCGATCGTGGAAACGATACCGCCTTCGCCCAAGACATCGACGGTCGGAAACAACCCACGGATATACCCGCCAGCGCCGTCGGGAACATGCTGTGTGGCCATGCGCGGCCGGATTCGCAAGTCGTCGCTGACGGATTCGGTGTCGTTCATGCCCATGACGCGGAAGATCCGCTGCTCAAGAAACTGCTCGAACGACGTGCCGCTCACGCGGGCGATGATATGCGACAGCAACTGATATCCACCGTTGCAATAGAGCATGCGCTCCCCGGGGGGGAAATTGACGTCTCGTTGCCGTAGCTCGACCGCCAGCGGCACGCCCGGCCCAATCATGGAAACGCCTTGCGTGATCACCGACAAATCCAGATAACAGCGATAGCCGCTGGTGTGCGTCATCAACTGGCGCAGCGTGGGTTCACCCGCCAACTCGGGCAGTTCCGGCATATACGTGCGAACACCCGCATCGATATCCAACTTGCCGTCCTCGGCAAGAAGCAGGGCGGCAAGGCAAGTGAAATGCTTGCTGGTCGAGCCAATCCGCATCCGGGTCGCCGGCGTGTTGGCGACGCCATGTTCGAGGCTCGTCATGCCGAACCCCTTGCGGTACAGTGCCCGTCCTTCACGGGCGACCCCGACCACGAGGCCCGGCGCGTCGCTCCGATTGAACCGCGCCAGATGCGCGTCGAGGCGAGCGTGCAAGTCTTTCTGCTGCAAAGTCATTTGAAGTTCTCCAATAGTCACTAACGCGTATCAGAACGGAACGGTGAGCACCGCGCCGATCGTGCGCGGCCGTTCCACGCTGACCAGTGCCGGCCCGCCAAGCGGCATCAACGCAGTCCCCGCGGCCAGAAGGGCGCGGCGGTCAAACAGATTGCGCACGTAGAAGTTCAGACTCGCCTTGCCGAAGTCGATCCCCGCCAGGAGGTCGGTCACTGCATAGCCAGGGAGCGGATAATCCGGCCGTCCGTTGCTGGTGCCGAACCCTGCGTGGCGACGGCCGACGAATCGTTGCGCAATACCCACGTATGAGGCATACGTGCCGAGCGAAAAGTGGTACGTCCCAGTTAGCGTGGCCGAGAACTTCGCGGAGTTCGGCAGGGGATCACCCGATTGCGTCCCGGTGGCAGCATTTCCCTGCGTCAACTTGGCGTCGATGTAGGAAAACCCCGCGCCAAAATCCCAATGCCGATCGGGACGGAAGCTACTTGCCAACTCGAACCCTTTGATGCGCGCGTCCCCCGCATTGATCACCTGATTGACACCTTCCAGAGCGCCAAGCTGCTGGATGTTTTTCCACTCGATGTCATAGGCGGTTGCAGACAACGAAAGCCGCTTATCGAACAAATCTGCCTTGTAGCCTGCCTCATAGGTCCAAAGCGTATCGGGCTGAAACGTCGCACTCCCATTGCCGGGGCGCCCCGTGATGGGACTGACGAGCAGCGCGTTCGGCCCGCCCGGTCGATAGCCGCTTGCCGCGCGGACGTAGACGTTGCTGTTATCGGTCAATCCATAGCTGGCGGTCAGCATGTAGGTCTTGCTGGTATCGGACGACGGTGCGGAAATCGATTGAGGCGGTCCGCCCAGAAGGCCCGATGTGCTTTGGTTGTAACTCTGTTGGTTGTGGGCGATGCGAATACCGCCCGTGAGCGCCAGACGCTGTGTCACGTGATAGGTCAGATCTCCATATGCGGCGTATTCGGTATAGGTGCTGGGCGCCGTCAGTGCAGAGAGCGAAGGCGTGGTCCCGTCGGCAAATGCACCCACAATGCCCTGATCCGCCTCACTGCGCTCTCGGGTAAAGAAAAGCCCCCCGAGCCATTCAAGACGGCGGTTCGCGGGTGACGTCATGCGAAATTCCTGCGTCACCTTGTTCGTTGTCGCCAGGTTCATCGCGACAACCGAGTTCAGATTGAGCCCTTGCGCGGCCAGCGCCGGCACGTAGACCACTGACAGATCCTGAGGCTGGTCTGTCTTCACCGACTGATACGATGTGATCGAGTTGAAGCGCGACCATCCGAAGTCGTACTCCAAGCCGAGCGAGTAAAGTTCGACGTTTTGATGGAACGGTTCCGGCGCATAAATTCGCGTTGTCAGATCGCCATCGACGGGTTGGCCGCTCTTGTCGTATGCAACGTAATTGGGGGCGTTTCGATTGATGTTTTGCGTGATCGCGCTCAGACGCACGGTGAACTGACTCGTCGGCGTCAAGAGCAACGACGCGCGCGCGCCGTAGGTATCGCCTCTGTCGATTCGGCTACCCGCCTGCGGTCCGATGGCATCGACGTAACCTGCGTCGTGTTGGCTGAAAGCCGAAACGCGCACGGCAGCCACATCGTTCTTGATGGGAATATTCAGAACCGCGCTGGCAGTATTGCCAATACCGCCGTGCTTGGTTGCCGACATTCCCGCGCTCGCCTGGCCGGAGAATTCCTCCGTATCCGGCTCGTTGGTGACGTACTTCAGCAATCCGCCCATCGCCCCTGCGCCGTATAGCGTGCCCTGCGGCCCACGCAGCACTTCGATGTGATTCAGATCGAGCAGGCTCATGTCCAGCGCGAACGTCGCGCCTTGCGAGAAGACCGTGCTCCCACCGAAGGCGACGTCATCGACATAGACACCCACGGTCGGACCGGTTTGCTCCCCGGTCGTCACGCCGCGCATGCTGATCTGTCCGGCGCCGCTTCCGCCTTGGGAATTGAGGTCCACCCCAGGTTCCGACGAAAGATAATCAGACATCGTTTTCGCGCCGCTCTTCTGCAATGCGTCAGCCGAAATGACATTGATCTGCATAGGCACTTCGCGCGCGGGTTCACGGCGACGTGTTGCGGTCACCACCACAGTGTTGAGTGTCGCGCCGTCTTTGCCTGACGCTGGCGTCATGGTTTGCGCGTTGCCGTTCGTTCCGGCATTAGTGTCAGCCGATGATTTGGCGCTCTCGGCCTCGGCACTCACCGCCGAAGCCGCACTGGGCAGTGCGACCGTTTGCGCATGTCCATAGGCTGACGCAAGCCCCAGCAGTGAACCCACCAACCAGGTGCCCCCGCTCGGCCTAAGCCTGAATCGGCGCATAGTGACTGCGGTTTGCCTGCGATGCTGTCTGATTGCCACTGTCGTCTCCTTCGAGATTTCCGCACGTCGGCCGTCACAATCGCCTTCGCGGTATGGATCGTGTAGCGAGGGATGTCCACGCTGATTCGAGTCTTAGCTCTGGCTTCAACGTTATTTGTGCGATATTTCTGGTTCATGTGGACTTTGTATCTCGCGTGAAACATAGACCCACCGGCCGTGGCTTTCCATTGCTGCACAATCCAGGTGAGCGGTGATCCCTCCCGGATGTTTCCGTCCTGAAACAATCTGTTGACGAAGCGGCTACATAGGCGCCGGATAATAGCGACCATGTTCGCGTTTTCTTTCACGGCACCCGCCGCAACCATCATGCAAAAGCCATCGTTCGATTCCGCGTTCTATCGGCTACTGTTTGTCATGCTCGTCATGGTGGCGCTGACACAGGCTGGCACCGCGATATTGATGTACACGGTGTACTCCGCAGCGGCGTTCAAGGCGCCCCCCGGCATGTCGACCGGACTGCAGTTGAGCATCGCCGCTGCCGTGCAGATCGTTCCGCTGCTCTTCTCTTCCTGGGTCGGTGCGCGAATGCTGTCGGTACCGTTCAAGTCGCTGGCCGCAGGGGCCGCAGCCTTGTCTCGCAATATGGACGCGCCACCGATCCCGGAAGCGGGCCCGATTGAAGCGCGGCAGGCGGCTCGTGTTTTCAACTCGATGCAGGCGGCCATACGGCGCCAGGTCAACGATCGCAATCGCTTCCTTGCCGCCGTCTCGCATGATCTGCGCACGCCGCTTACGCGAATGCGTCTGCGGCTACGGACGCTTGAGCCCTCGGAGTTCAGCGATCGATTGGTTGCCGATATCGACGAAATGACGCAGTTGCTCGACGCAACGCTCTCGTTTCTACGCAATGAGGCCGTGACCGAAGCGTTCAGTCCAATTGACATCGACGCGCTCATGGATGCCATCGCGGAAGACGCGATGGAGCGTGGGCAGAAGGTCTCCGTTCACGGGGCGATCGCGCCTATGCTTGCGCAGCCCTTGGCGTTGAAACGTTGCCTGACCAATCTGGTCGCCAATGCGATTCGCTATGGAAGCGAAGCGCATATTCAATTGGTCGATGGCGATGAGCAAGTGCAGATCAACATCGTCGATCGCGGGCCCGGCATCCCGGAACGAGATCTCGAACGGGTGCTGGAGCCGTTCTTTCGACTCGAACAATCCCGTAATCGGGAAACCGGTGGTACCGGACTTGGGCTGGCCATTGCAAACGATGTCGTCAAGCGACATGGAGGCACGTTGACATTGCTCAATGGCAGCGACGTTGGGCTGATTGCACGCGTCGTGTTGCCAAGGCGATAGCCGCGAGCGCTTCGCAGACAATGCACCCGCTTCTGTGTCAATGTGGATACACACTGCTCACAATCAGGCAACGAGGTCCAAATACAGTGTGAAGGACACGCTTCTTCACACATCTGGACTCACCATGAAGATTTTCGCGGCACAACTCGCTACAGAAACCAACACCTTCGCGCCGTGCCCCACCGGGTGGGGGGGATTTCAGGAAAATGGGATTTTCCGGGGCGACGCCAGCATTCGCGCGCCGGAAGGCGTGGGCTATCTGATGGCGGAACTTCGGCGACTCGCCCGTTCGGACGGAAACGAAATCGCCGAAGGGCTCAGCGCCGAGGCGCAGCCGTCGGGCCCCGTCATTCGAGAGGTCTATGAAACGCTGCGTGACGAGATCGTCGCCGGTGTGCGCGCAGCGCTACCGCTCGACGCTGTCGTCCTCATGCTCCACGGTGCCATGGTGGCGCAGAATCATGACGACTGCGAAGGCGACCTGCTCGCGTGCATTCGTGAAGTTGTCGGCCCCGAGGTACCGATTGCCGCGACGCTTGATCCGCATTGCCACTTCACTGAGCTGATGCAGTGCGCGGCCAACATTCTTATCGCCTATAAAGAGTATCCGCATACCGATGCGATCGACCGATTGCGTGAAGTTTATCGACTTGTCACACAAGCCGCCGAGGGGGAGGTCACCCCGGTAACCGCCGTGCACGATTGCCGGATGGTGGGCGCTTGGCACACCACATCGGAACCCATGGCCGGCTTTGTGCGACGAATGCAGTCGTTCGAGGGGCGCGACGGCATTCTCTCTGTGTCGCTGGGCCATGGATTCCCCTGGGGCGATGTCCCCGAGGCCGGCGCAAAGCTTTGGGTGATTGCGGACGGTGACCCGGCGCGCGCCGGTGCGTTGGCGAAGCAACTCGGGAGTGAATTCTGGGCAATGCGACATGACGTCCAGCCCAAATGGTATGACCTGGATCAAGGGCTCGACGCCGCCTTGGCCGTCGGCCTCGGTCCGGTCGTCCTGGCAGATGTTGCCGACAACCCCGGTGGTGGCGCCCCTGGCGATAGCACCTTCATCCTTCGGCGAGTCGTCGAGCGATGCATTTCCGATGTTGCCCTGGGTTGCTTGTGGGATTTGGGGGCCATTCAAATCTGCGCGGACGCCGGCGTCGGCGCCACGCTGGATCTTCGCGTCGGTGGCAAATGCGGTGCCGCTTCAGGCGACCCCATTGACCTGCGCGTCACCGTTCGAGCCGTGCATGATACGCATTCGCAGAGCCTTGGCGGCATGTCGATTCCACTGGGCCGTTCGGTCTGGGTTGAAGGGCCAAACGGATTGGACATCGTGCTCGTTTCCGTACGAACCCAAGTCATTGGTGTGGACGCATTCACCGGCATAGGCGTTGCGATGGACGCGAAGCGACTTGTGATCGTGAAGTCGACACAGCACTTCCATGCCGAATTTGCCCCCCGGGCAAAAGCGATTCTTCACGTTGCAGCCCCTGGCGCACTGACCCCCGATTTCGCAAAACTCCCCTATCGACGCCGTAGCCTCGAGTACTGGCCTCGCGTCGAAAATCCGTTCGTCTGATCGGGTGGCGCCGCGACGCCACAGATCAATCCAATCGATCACGCGTAGGTTGACCCAATATTTTGCCGGGAATCGCCAAAACTCCGGCAAAGTTTGCCCTTCTTCTGGAAGGGCTTTTTTTCGACTGATGTGCCGCCTGGCGGCGGCACATCTCGAGTGGGGCGGCGAAGCGATACCGAGTCAGAAGCGATCGGCACGAAATGGAGAAGGGTCGACCAACGTCGGCGCGCCAGTGAGCATCTCGGCAATCAGACGCCCGGTCACGGGGCCGAGCGTCAGACCGTGATGCGCGTGACCGAAGGCGAACCAAAGATCCCGATGCCGGGGGGCCGGGCCGATGATCGGCAGCATATCGGGCGTGCACGGTCGACAACCCATCCATGGCTCGGATTCAACCGCTTTTCCCAGCGGGAACAGCCGTCTCGCCAGAGGTTCAACGGCCGCTAGCTGAACGGGCGTCCGCGGTGCATCGCGTAACGCAAGTTCGACGCCCGTTGTCAGACGAATTCCCTGGTTCATCGGTGCCAGCAAAAAGCCGCTCTCGGCATCCAATACCGGCTGATTCAGTTTTGTACCGATGTCGGGCAGGAAGTGCCGGTGATAGCCGCGCTTGACCGCCAGCGGCAGCCGGTAACCCAGCGCACGCGTAATCGTGTCGGACCAAGGCCCCATGGCCACGAC
>Ga0097683_1003708_pt1 | contig 11189 bp, 15 predicted proteins | sample ThiBio_1000_plan_2_FD_72846 | JGI IMG/M metagenome (GOLD analysis project Ga0097683, IMG submission 72846) | Wastewater bioreactor microbial communities from Cape Town, South Africa - Thiocy_cont_1000_plan - 1398105538256 (version 2) (version 2) ...
GTGGTGCTGCAGCAGCAGTGGGTGACGACGACGAGCACACGGTTCCAGGAGCGGCGAGTGAAGGGAGGCTGCGGCAGGGTACCGAGGTGGCGAGGCGTGGTTGTGGTCGAATCGGGTGGCCCGGATGTAAAGTTGTGGGCTCGGTGGCCGACGACGAGGACGACGAGGACGACGACGGAACAGCAGGCGAATGTGGCGGTGAGGAGGTGAGAGACGCCGGCGACGAGGGCGCAGGAGTGCCGGAGGGCGATAGCGAGGGCCACGTGGGACACGAAGGCGGGTAAGAGGCTACGCGCTGCGGCGGCGGCGAGCGGCGGGTGGACGGGGCGTGAAGCGGCGGCGGAGGGAGAGCCGTGACGAAGGAATGGTTCGCGGCGGCGAATGGCGTCGACGCCACGCCGGTCGCGGCGCACACCAGGTGCGACAGCGCGAGCGCCCCGGTCTTGTGCTCAGCGGCAACAGCGTCGTCATCGTCGTCGTCCGAAGTGTAGGCGCTGTCTCCGTCGTCGTAGTAGGAGGAGGGCGGCGAGTAGGGCGAGTAACGGCGCGAAGGCGACGCGTGGCCCATGGCGCCGTTGGCGGCGCACGACGAGCCAGCGGCGGCGGCGGCAGCGGCGCGGCGTTTGGCGGCTCGTCGACGACGCTGCGCCTCAGCACGGCGCTGACGAACGATGGGGCGCTTGCAGTACTCGCGCTGATACGCGCGCTGATAACAGGTCTCGCACATGCCCTTGATGGTGGCGAGGCGTGGCGGCTCATGCGAGCTCTCGGGGCTGGTGCAGCACGACGAACACAGGCGCGAGTCCTTCATGGCGGCGCCGAGCGTGGGTGGAAGCAATGGCGGGTGGTGCGAGACGGAACGAGCACGGAGCGGAGCGGAGCAAAGAGCGGAGTCCGAGGACGGACGAAGAGGAGCTGGCGTGAAGCAAAACAACTGTCAAGAGGGAGAGAGAGAGAGAGAGAGCGCAAGAGCACAAGAGCAAAGCACCACGAACTAAGCGCGAGGGGCCGCTGGAGGGGCGAGATAGCAGCGGGAGGAGAGAGCGCGCGACAAGAAGCTGCGCGCAGCCCGGGGAGACGGCCGAGGTTGGGGGAGAAGCGAGAGCGACTCGCGCGGCGGGGCGTGCGTGCGAGGGCTGGGCGCGAAGGGACTGGGGGTGAGTGTGGGCGTGGGCGCGCTGGTGGCGCGTAGTGAGGCCGAGTGCCTTGAGGCTGAGGGAGAACGGTGGCATAGTGCCGACGGAAAACTCGCAGCACCGGAACCCGATTGGTCCAGGTCAGACGCCAAGTCGGTCGTTCGGGTCGGCGCGCCTCATCTGCCTCGGCACACGGCTTCTGCATGGTGTCTGGAGCGTGTGGCAAGTCGTTGCCAGCTCCAGCTATCGCGCTCCACCGAGAGGCGGCCGTATCACAGAGATATTCTGCGCGAGGAGGCCCAAAATGGCAATCTTCCGTTTGATCTACAGGATATTGTATCCCTTGGTCGGCGCTGCGCAACGAGTGCAATAAATCATGTGGCAGCGCACCCGGTGACGATGAACAGCGTGCCGGGGCTGGAGAACAGCGGCAGAGGCTGGTACGCGAGGTCGCTCGTGAGCCTCGGCACTTCAGGCACGTTTCCTTGCTTACCTCATGTGCCGTGGCCAATTCGCCGCGGTTCGACCTGCCCGGCGCTGCCTTCCTTTCCGGCGACTGCGCCACTCTCTCCCCTCCCCCTCCCGTCCCTCTGCCCGCTCCTCTGCCATGCCTGCGCGGCCGTCACGCTTGCGCTCCCCCCACTGCCGAATGCCGGCCCGCTCGCGGTTTGGCTTGCGCTGGCGCGTGCTTAATTCGTGGCGCACGTGGCGCGAAGTCCTGAAGCCGGCAGAGCCCTCAGCGCGGTACAATCTGAGTCGAGAGGTAGTAGTTGGCTCCGGCGACGTCCGACAGAAAGACCTGGCTCTGCCACTTGTTGCATACGTCGGCCCGCCAGTCGCCAAGCATGTAGTACGATAGATCGATGCCCAGCGTGCTCTGTGCGTGTGCCGCCCGCCGCCGTCGTGGTGATGCATAGTGTTAGCTACATATTAATCCTCGGCACAGAGCGGCGCACGAATCTTTGGTTCAAGGTGAGCGAGTTACGCACGTTGGTTGCTGGATTGTATGGCGGCCAAGCAAATTGTGTCGAACGCTTCTTGTCGCATCCGCTTGGGTTGAGGCACCGCGCAAACTGTGCAGCACGAGCACATGAGCCCCCCGAGAAGCAACCAACGCTCCTGCAAGCGACGCAAGCGAGGCAAGCGAGGCGTACGTTGGTCCACAGCGAGGTCACCTCGGCTGCGAGGACAACCTCGCGTGCGCTGAGTCGGTTCTTCTGATACAACACGTAAGGTATCTCGGCAGTGTGCGTGGCATTCAACTGACGCAACGGTCTACACAACAGCGCGGGGCAGCGATGGTCAGCGAGCCGCTCCGGTCGTCAGATTGTCCGCTCATCGATCGTACCCTTGGTCAGGCGCATGCGAGTACAGGTATCGATACACTGGCTGAGAGCTTTGCTCGGCAAGCGAGTTGGCAATCAAGCGCGTGCCACACGTGATGACATAGTCCGACAATGACTCGCCCAGGACGCGCCAAAAGTCTCCTGCCTGTGTCGTCGTCGTTGTTGTTGGCTCGCCGCCACGAACTGATACACGCACGAGTAGCGCGTACCTGGTAGGCGTCGCTGTAGAAGGCTTGGCCGAACAGTGCGAGACCATGGGTGCCGAGGCACGCGTCGTTCAAGTACGTGTACTGTTGCTTGCTCATGGTCATGGACCTGTTGGTGAGCATGAAGCTGAAGAGATTGCCCTCTTCCAAGTTGCTGCCAATCAGCACTGGCACCTTCTCCACATTCCACCCACCACCGAGGCCGCTTGGTTAGCGCCGCGATACCGCAGCGTGTGCCACGAGAGTCTATCGTACATGGTTGAACTTGCCACGCGAAAACATCACCATCGGCTGCGCCGTGATCTCGACGCCATCTACCATCGGGATGAAGACCGACCAAAGCGGGTCGCAGAACTTGCAATTCGCAAGCTGCGTGGCGTTGACCTGCCTCAAGCACTCCAACTGCGCAGCGGCGTTGTTGGGGTTGGCGCATCCGAATCTGATTCGCATCAGTGACACGCCGGTCCACACATGGCGTTCGGTGAGTAGCTCGCAATCGACGACGCGCGGCCTTGTGCGCGCGCTCTCTTACGTCTCTGCAAATTGGTCCGCCACTCGGAGTTGCTCTGCAAGCAATTGCGTCACTCACCAAGAACAAACACACCCCACCACCGCCGCCGCCGAACTGCCACCCGCCACTTTGAGATCAGAACGCAACAATGCGCTGCGTACCCGCCACGGTCGGATACATGGCATAGCCCGGAGACTCGAGGATCGCCGCGCGGTAGGTCGAGAACGAGCCAGGCATCAAGAGGTGGAAGGCCACCGAGCCACCGCCAGCACTCTCGCCAAAGATCGTCACCGAGTTGGGATCGCCGCCAAACTCCGCAATGTTATCTTGTACCCACTGCAGCGCCAGTCGTTGGTCGAGTAGGCCAAAGTTGTTGACGCTGGTGTTGGTCGCAAAGAAGCCTTTCGAGTCGAGTCGATTCCACGTTCGGTAGGATTCCGAGTTCGGTAGCAAGCAACGAAGCACACACGAGCGTCCAACGGTGAGCAGCACAAGAAAAGGCGTACAGCGAGCGAGAGAGAGACAGAGACAGCAAAGTCTAAGCTCTAAAGCGATAGATAGATACACGCGTGTGGGATGGTGCTTGAGAGTTGAGCGACGGCCATCAATGATGAGTGGCCGACTGCTGGACAGAAGAAGAAACGGGCTCACGCATGTCGGAGCGCACGCGAGAGCGACAGAAGCAGAAACGAGTAGATATGACGCAAAGGCTGTCGCGAGAGATATATCACAACCGACCATCGACGATCTCGTACCGAGCGCGCCCAGGCGGTAGTTCATCGTCACCATCACGGTATTCGTTTCGTTCTATGGAGCGCGCGCTCGTGATCATCAGTGCCGTTCTCTCGCTCGCTCGCGCGGCCAACACTGACGTACCACCATTGGAATGCCGTTGAACGCCACTCCACCGTTACCGACTTGGAACGAGCCGCCATGAATCCAGACCATCACGTGCCATGGAGCGTTGGCCGGGATCGATGGTGCATAGACGTTGAGGTACAGGCAGTCCTCGCTCATGTTGCCCGATGGGTCATCTGCACCAGCGACAGCAGCGTGAGCGCGACACCCCGCTCACGGGCGCGAGTGGCTGCGTACAGCTTGCGAATTGGGTGCAATGTGGCTTGTACGCAGTGGTCTGCAGCACGTTGGTCCAAGGAGCTGGTGGTGCTGGCGCCTAGAAAACGGTTGGTATCAGAGCAACACGCACGCGACCTTGTGGCGACGAACGCGCGCGCGCGCGCGCTGTGCCATACTGTCCATCGGGCTGCTCCCGTGGGCGGAGCGGCGTAAGGGATGCCAAGGAAGGAGTCGACGCTGCGAGCGGTAAAGCCTGCATGTCACACACCAGGGTCAGTGGCGTGGCGGGACAGCGGACACAGACGCCGCTCCGGTACCTTGAATCGGCCCAGCAGACGTGTTGACGATGCGAGATGGCGGGAGCGCCGTCGCTTCAGCCGCCGCAGCAGTGAGCGCCACCGCCAACATCAAGGCGACGAAAGCAACAGCGCGGCTCATGGAGAGTGAATGAGAGAGAGAGAGAGCGCGAATGTGAGTGAGAGTGGGGCGTCAACAGGGGAGAGCCACGAAGTGAATGAGCGAGGGAAGCGGCGGCCTTCTCTTATGAAGGAGCGGCACGAAGATTCTCAGCCGCTGCACCACGGCGGTTACTCGTTTGTTCCCCTCACGCCCCACGCCGTCGGGGTGTGTTTACTCGCTAGCAAGTCTCGTGACGTGTGGCGTGTAGCGGGGGGCGTCTTGTCGCGAGCGAGGCCCCAAGCTCCAGCCGTGCCCAGCATCAGCCGCCGCGGCACCAAGTTGCGTTGTGGCGGGAAGGAACCTCGTACCCCAAGCAGCACACGGGCGATACCGCCGAAATTCCGAGTGCTGGAAGCATGGTGGTGGGTTTATGAGGCCCTTCCTCTCAGCGCGGCGCTCCTCATTCGCTCGCTCGCTGCCTCCTGCCCGCTGCCTCCCTGTCTGCCCAACCCAACCCTCTCTCAGCAACCACCTTCTCTCATTGTTACGGATCTACCATGTCGACCTCGACCAAGTTTGCGCGATTCATCAACCAGTTCAACAGCGGCGATCTGGCCGGACCTGCTCGCGATGTCGTGTGGGTGCTCGCGACACAGACCTGCCCCGAGGTCTTGACGACGCTGGCCGAGAAGCAGATTCAGTCGGTGCCCGTGTGGGACGAGGAGTCCAAGACCTTCATCGGCATGGTCGATGTGTTGGATCTGCGTACGTAGCCGTCGTCGTGCAAGCGAGCCCCGAGCGCTCGTTCGCTTGGCCTCGTGCGAGCCCCGAACCTCGCTGACATGTGTGTCGGCCTGCGTAGTGACGCTGCTGGTGGTGATGAACACCGCCAAGGACTTTGCCGACCTGCTGGCGACGCGCCCCATCTCGTGGGAGGAGTTCTCGCAGGTCGAGATCGATATGTTCTCGCGCCAGACGGTCAAGGAAGTCTGCAGTATGTCTCTCTCTCCCTCTGATCGCAAATGTAAACGCGAGTGCCATCGTGGACGGCTCGCTAACGACGATGCTCTCGGTAATTGTTGTCGCTCGTGTGATCGTCGTCGTGGTGGTGGTCGCCGTTGGAAAGATGCCTCGAGGCGCAACCCGTGGTGCCCGGTGCACTTCTCGGTGCCGCTGCACTCGCTGATGGACATGTTCGGCAACGACGTGAACCTCCATCGCGTCGGCATCGTCAACGACGCCGGCGACGTGACCGGCATCGTGACGCAGTCGCAGGTCATCCGCTTCCTCGCCGAGAAGGTCGTGAGCTTCTCGGGCGTGGCCGACAAGCCCATCAGCTCGTGGTACACGCCATCGGGCAAGGTGGTCTCGGTGCAGTTGACCGACTCGACGCTCAAGGCCTTCCAGACCCTCCTCTCCAACGTACGAACGCCCACACACACTGTTGCCGCACACTCTCGCTCACTGACGGCCTGCTTGGTGCATCGTGTCTACACAGAGTGTCTCGGGTGTGGCGGTCGTGGATTCCACGGGTTCCATCGTCAACACACTGAGCGGCAGCGACATCAAGGTCTCGCTCGGCAAGAACATCTTTGCCGACCTCAACCTGCCGCTGCCCGAGTTCCTTGCCAAGTCCAACGAGTACTTTAAGCGAGTACGTAGTCGCACTGGCACGAACCAGCCTCCGGAAGCATTGCTAACTCACCTCTGGCACTCCGACGTGCAGCACTCGCACCCTGTGGTTGCCACCATGTCCGAGACGCTCGAGTCGGTGCTGAACAAGCTCAACGACAATCACATCCACCGCCTCTTTGTGGTCGACGCCGCCAACCGACCGATCGGTGTCCTGTCGTTGTGCGACCTCATCTCGCACCTCAACGTCACATTCAGCGAGTGAGTGCAACTGCAGCCTCGCACGCCCAGATGCCTTTCAATACTCCCTCTCGCAAGTACCCCACACCCCCAAACTATCTATCCATCTATCCACATTATCTGCTTTAACGTTCTCTCTCTCCAGTTGCCAGTAGTACTGTATACTAGCTTGTGCAATTCGAGCATTCTCCATCGATTCGTGCATACGTCGTAATTCTGCCGATTGTGCAGCTCCATAAAAACCTCGTGAACGAGAAGACAAGCATCGGGAGAATCCGTAGGAGGCATGGCAATGTATGATACGAAGTTTTATGCACAGCCGCGGCAGGATCGTGCGGCTGTGGCGGGCGGGCGGGCGGCGGCATAGCGTCCAAATGAGTGCTGCGGCAGTAGGCGCGTGTGTGGCTGTTGATGTGTGCGAATGAGCTTGTGGGCATGTTGGGCTCGCTCATCTAGTACGGTGCGTGGCGATTGTCGCGGCGAGAAGAGTGGCCGCGCTCGTCACCGCCGCTTCCGCGCATCGAGTCGCGGTCGTTGCGATGGCCGCCTCGGTCGTACTTGTCCTTCTCGCCCGAGTGCCGCAAGCTCGACGACGAGCCACCCGTACCGCTGCTGCTGCCGCCGCCGACACCGCCTCCGCTGCTGCTGCCGCTTCCACTGCCAGCTCCGCCTCCGCGATCGCGGCTGTAGCTTGAAGACGAGTGGTTGTGGCGACCGCTACCACGTGTGTCCTTGGACGACCGTTCATCACGATGGCGCACTACACGAGAAATGCATGAGACGCAGGTTCGAGACGCGCACTGTTGCGACTGCAAGCAAACTTGTATGTGCTTGCTTGCTTGCGTGCTTGCTTGCTTGCTTCTACGTACTCGGTCCACCGTGATGCTCGGAAACGCCGCCACTACTGCTGCCGCCACCTCGAGAGTACGAGCCGCGGCTCGCTCCGTCTGTCCGATACGAGCCGACGTTGTCGTTGGTTCCGCCACCTCGGTGCGAGTTCGAGTGGCTGTCTCCTTTGCTGCCACTCGCCGACGAGGAAGTGTACGAGGAGCCTTCGTGCCGATGGTGTGATGATTGGCTGCCGCCCTGCGATGGAGCAACACTTGCTCCACTCGCAAGAGGCGGCGGTGGCAGTGGTGGGGGCGGTGAAGCTGGCGGGGGCGGCGGTGACTCTGGTGGCGGTGGCGGCGGTGGTTGCGGGTTGTGGGCGTGCTGTGAAGAGGAAGGGCCTGGAGCCGGCTTGCCTGCGCCACTGCCCTCGCCAGGAGGAGGAGGAGGTTTGTGTCGCTAATGTCCATGAGCCAGACAGTGCCCAGGAGCGAGAAGTGAGAAGCGTGCTCTTGAAACGTGTCGACGACGAGGAGGAGACGTACCATTGCAGCAGCGGCAGCGGCAGCCGATGATGATGAGGATGAGGATGAGGAAGTCGTTGTGGTACTTGGTGTAGGTGGAACAGAGCTCGAAGGCTGGTGTGCATGTGGCGGATGATGGTGATGGTGGTGGTGTTGGTGGTGGTGCGGTAGACTCGCGATCGCTTCGATGCTCGTGGCGTCGTATAGATCCAGAATCTGCTGCTGAATGTCTGCAGGCAGCCGCCGATACGCAAATCGAGAGTCAGCGTCAGCGTGTATGCTCGCTCGCTTGCTCGCTTGGTTGGTGACATACTCTCCATGTCTTCGCGACCAAGCTGCGCTTCCAGACTCTTGGTCTTCTCGGTGGCGAAGCTCGGATGGAACTTGGTGGCAAGATAGATGGCGGCGATGGCGATCGAGCTCGGCGTGTATCGAAGGCACAAGTCGGTCCGAAGACTGCGTTCCCAGCCAGCAAGCAAGCAAGCAAGTGCACACGCAGGGGTTGAGTACAGCTGTATGAGAGGAGGGGTCGCTGGGTCGCTGCGGTCGCTGCGGTAGCTTTACCTGTCGTTCACGAGATTCCAAGCGACTTGCGCGAGTCCTTGCGTGCCTATCGATACAAAGCCGCCGGTGGCAGCAGCGTGCTCTCCAATCAATATCGTCAATGTGTACAATGGCGAGAGGAGTGATTTTGCGACGGTGCCATGAGCGCGGCGCGTACGCGCGCGCGTGTACCTTCCAGTTGCTTGATGGCGAGCAGCAGATACTGATACGGATGATCGACGATGAAGTTGAACGAGATCACCTGCAGCAGGAGCTTCTCGGCGTACAAGATGCGGTCCTTCATGTCGAGGAACAGCTGGTGATCCACACGCGTCCACCGACGAGAGCGATCGATCATCAGCACGTGTGGGGCCATATGCGCGCGCGTATCGCCCACCCACTCACTCACTCACACACAGCACGATGCCAGATCGCGCGGCGCAAGAGCGGCCTTTGAACCTTTGCGTCTTCGCGGAGATGCTGCCCTGTGCTTCGGTAGTGCACGACGGCCACGATGTGCTTGAGCTTCTTGGGCGTGTCCTCGACCTTTCCAGCGAGAAACAAGCAGGCGCCCGCGATGATCTACACGATCGGTCGGTGTGTTAGCGCGTGATAGCTCGATCGATCGATCTTGATCGAGCGCGCGCGCGAGAGAGCTCGTCCGTGCCTCAGGTTCCCATTCTCGTCGTGAGTATCGATGATAGAAGCGATGGAAGAAGTAGATAGCAGTGGCCGAGGTCAAGTGCGGACTATCGTCATCATCGTCGTCATCAAGAGCAGCAGCAGCAGTAGGAGCAGGAGAGGTCGATAGCGCGGGTCAGCTCGTGCTACTCAACGCACTCACATACAAGCACGACACACACAGGCGCGCTCATCATCATCACCACCACGTACAACTGAAGGCGCGAGCCACAGTCGAGGATGAAGAGCACGCCGCGCTTGCGCTCCTGCGCGTCCTCCTGCGACTGGTCGCCCGAGTAGATGCCCTCGTGGTAGACGTGCGGCGACACCGATGCTCTGCTGCCGTCGACGGCGCGTGTGCTGTGATGCGGCGCTGCCCCGGTCGCCGCAGGCTGCGCGCCCGGTGCAGAGGCGCTGCCGCTCGAGGAGCCACTGCCGCTGCTACCGCTGTGAGCCGACGCCGTGCGAGATGGGGCCGCTGTTGTGGAAGACGACGAGGTCGAACTGCTGGCCATGGTGTGCGAGTCGTCAGGGGTGCTTCGGACGCTCACGCGCTGCGGTACGCTCTCGCGGTCGATATCAGCGATCGTATCGTTCGTGCTCTACGCGCCTCAAGTGAGAAGACGAGCGTCTAGAACACAAGGTGGCGCGACGGAGACAGATAGATAGGATGCGATGGCGATATGGGCGAGCGAGCGATGCGTGCGGCGCGAGGGGAACAAGCAGAGAACGCGCGCAGCCTCGATCGACCTCGATCGACCTCGCGCACTGACATGGCGAGCGAGCTGGCTACCTCTCTCTCCGCGTGTCTCGCTGACTCGCAACGGGGAGCTCTTTTCGGTGGGACAACGGGGAGTGTTGGGTGGGAGATCGACGAGTCGACTGGGGCACCGACGAGGATGTGTATAAATGCGTATCTTGGCGGTGGATATCAATACAAACACGGTGGTGGCAGCGGCGGTGGTTTTTACAGATGGCAGCATCATATGGGCGTGAGTCAGCAGCACTCGAGCGTGAAGTGGCACGAGTGCTTGGCGGCGCCAATCTCGACTCAATGAGCGAGGATATGAATCAAGTTGTTGAACTGCGTCGTCTTGGTGCCGAGGCAGGTACAGATGAGCTTGGTGAACTCGACCGCGGCTTCTTCCTCGGTCAGATCGGTCAGGAACGCCTCTCGCATGTAGTCGATGTCGCGTGGGTCCGTCAGCTCCGGAATACCAGTCGAGAGCATCTGCCGAGAGGCACCAGTGGCCGGGATTAGTCGGTGCCAACAAGGAGAACGCAACGGTGCTCGTGTGCCTCTCGACGTACCATTGCAAAGAGATTGATGAAGCGGTTGGCCGACTTGCGGAGAATGTTGAATGCACGACAGCAGAGCTCGATGAAGAGCGCAAAGTTGTCTCCCTTCTCGCCTCCCATCACGTAGGCAAAGTCGGGCGTCAACACGAACTTGGCTCGCTCTCGCTTGATACCATACTTTTTCTTGTAGTTGCCGAGAAAGTGGCCTGTGTTCGCGCGCACACACACACCAGCCATTGGTGAGAAGAGGCGGCGGCGCAATCGCAGACAAGACCAGAGGTTGGTACGCACCAAAATCAATATGGAAGAGCTGGCCCATCTTGGTCAACATGATCTACACGCACGCCCGGGTGGCAGACGTAGTAAGCCAACCATTCATGGTGACAGCACACGAGCACCAGCCACGTGTCACACATGTTCGACGTACATTGTCGTTGTGGCGATCTCCAATTCCAAGTACGTAGGTGGCCACACAGTAGCCAGCGCACGAGTACGTGAAGCGAGTGACGGCGGCCTGGTACTCCTCGGGTGTTGGATTGTGAGCCATGAGCCAGTTTGCGAGCGGTGTCTTGCTGAAGGCTGCCACGGCACCGCCCTCCTGGCGAGTGATCGCAGCAGTGGTGCTCGAGTTTAGCACGACCTCGATCATGCCGACGCCGTCGCCGGTGGAGATACAGCCGTAAGGCGAGAGCTTGAGATCCAATCCCGCTTGCTTCCAAAGCTACATAATTGGCGTGTATCGGTAAGTCGCTGCACATACTCACTCA
>Ga0097683_1003725_pt1 | contig 11153 bp, 10 predicted proteins | sample ThiBio_1000_plan_2_FD_72846 | JGI IMG/M metagenome (GOLD analysis project Ga0097683, IMG submission 72846) | Wastewater bioreactor microbial communities from Cape Town, South Africa - Thiocy_cont_1000_plan - 1398105538256 (version 2) (version 2) ...
TAAGGAGTTTCCTTCTTGATATGAGGCGTATTCTATCGCAGCCGCGGCACGCTCGCGAAAAACGCCAGCGCGCTCGGCGAATGCGAGGGTGTTACGAGGGATCGTTCGGTGCGTGAATGTCCAGGTCGGTGAACAAGGTTCGGTGCCGCGCATACTGCGACGCGAAGCGCAGACGCACGGCGGTGAACACCGATTGCAGTTGATCGAGCGCGCGCTGGAATTCGTCGTTGATGATGATGAAATCCGCTTCGGGCGCGTGGGCGATTTCGCCGCCGGCCGCCAACAGACGACGCGCAATGACATTAGGCTCGTCCGTCCCACGCTTCTTCAGGCGCTCCTCGAGCGCCGCGATGGACGGCGGCAGGATGAAGATCCCGACCGCGTTCGAAAAGCGCTTGCGCACCTGCTGTGCGCCTTGCCAGTCGATTTCCAGCAACACGTCACGACCTTCACGCATCTGGTCCTCGATCCATACGCGCGACGTGCCGTAATAGTTGCCGTGCACTTCGGCGCTTTCCAGGAACTCGCCGGCCTTCCGGCTTGCCAGGAACTGCTCGACCGAAATGAAGTGGTAATGCACGCCCTCTTCCTCGTTCGGACGCGGCGCGCGCGTGGTGCTGGAGATCGACAGGCAGATGTCGGCGTCCTGCGCGAGCAGCGCGTTGACGAGCGTGGACTTGCCCGCCCCCGAGGGGGCGACCACCATGAACAGATTGCCGGGATACTCGGCGTGCAGGGTAGCTTGCGGGATTGGCGATGACGCGGACATGCGGCTTACTCCAGATTCTGCACTTGCTCGCGCATCTGCTCGATGTACAGCTTGAGCGCCATCGAGGCATCGGCGAGTTCCTTCGAGGCGGCCTTCGAGCCGAGCGTGTTCGCTTCGCGATTGAGCTCCTGCATCATGAAGTCCAGCCGTTTGCCCACCAAGCCCCCCTTGTCGAGGATGTGGCGGGTTTCCTTCAGGTGGGCGTCGAGTCGGGTAAGTTCTTCCGCGACGTCGATGCGCACACCGTAAATCGTGACTTCCTGACGAATGCGCTCGGCGATTTCGTCCTTGCTCGGCGCGGCGGAACCTTCCGGCACCACAAGACCCAGCGCTTCCAGAAGTCGGTCGACGATCTTCTGTTGATGACGTGCGATCAGCTCCGGCACCATCGGCTGCAGGCCCACGAGGATCTTCTCCATGAACTCGATGCGCTCGATGAGGCTTGCCTTGAGCTGAGCGCCTTCGCGCTTGCGCACGTCGACGAGGTCGCCAATGGCGGCACGTCCGGCGTCGATCACGGCATCACGCAGCGCGTCGGCCGTGACCGACTCTTCGCCGAGCACGCCCGGCCAGCGCAGGATCTCACCGGTGCGCATGCGCTCGGCATCCGGGAAGCACGCGAGCACTTGCCGTTCAAGATCGGCGAGCTGTTTGACGGCATCGAGATTGAGGGCACCGTTCGTGCCATTCTCGGGGCGCTGCACGTTGATACGGATGTCGACTTTGCCGCGCGAGAGCTTGCCGGTGAGCGCTTCGCGCAGTACCGGTTCGCAGGCACGCGCCTCTTCGGGCATACGAAATGCCAGATCGAGGAAACGCGAGTTGACCGTACGTAATTCGACCGACACGCTCGCGCCTGCGGCACCATCGGCATGCGCAATGTCGCGCGTGACGCTGGCGTAGCCGGTCATACTGAAAATATTATTGTCTTTCATCGGGGTGACCGGAACCACAGCCGCGCGGCAGTATTGTCGCGAGGCAATGCAGCAACCGGATTCGCATGCATGGATGAAACGCGATTATCGCACTTTCCAGCGTTGTGCTCCCGAATCGGCCCGCGCTGCCGGGCCGCGCCGCCAAGCCTGCGGCGTTTAGCGATACCATTCGGGTATTGCCGCACCCATTCACCTTGCAGGACACTCACTCATGACGCAAATTCCCCGCCCGGACGGCCGTGCGCACGACGCATTGCGCCCCGTGCGCATCACACGCCAATACACCCGCTACGCCGAAGGTTCGGTGCTGATCGAATGCGGCGATACCAAGGTCATCTGCACCGCCAGCGTGGAAGAGAAAGTCCCGGGCTTCCTGCGCGACTCCGGCCAGGGTTGGCTCACGGCCGAGTACGGCATGTTGCCGCGCGCCACGCACACCCGCGGCGATCGTGAGGCCGCGCGCGGCAAGCAGAGTGGACGCACACAGGAGATCCAGCGCCTGATCGGCCGCTCGCTGCGCGCCGTGTTCGACCTCGAGGCCTTCGGCCCGCGCACCATCCAGATCGATTGCGACGTCATCCAGGCCGACGGCGGCACGCGTTGCGCCTCGATCACCGGCGCCTTCGTCGCTGCCCACGACGCGGTCTCGAAACTCCTCGCCGACGGCAAACTCGAAACGTCGCCCATTCGCGCGCACGTCGCCGCCGTTTCGGTCGGGCTGTATCAGGGCGCTCCGGTGCTCGATCTGAACTACGTCGAAGATTCCGCGTGCGACACCGACATGAACGTCATCATGACGAGCGAGGGCGGCTTCGTGGAAATTCAAGGTACGGCCGAAGGCGCGCCGTTCACCCGTGCGCAAAGCAACGTGCTGCTCGATCTGGCGGACGCCGGCATTCGTCAGTTGATCGACGCCCAGAAGCGCGCGCTCGGAGTCTGAGGATGGGCATGCAGAAGATCGTGCTGGCGTCGAACAACCCGGGCAAGTTGCGCGAGTTCGCGTCATTGTTCGCGCCGCTCGGCATCGAGCTGGTACCGCAGGGAATGCTCGGCGTGTCCGAAGCCGACGAGCCCCATGTGACCTTCGTCGAGAATGCGCTGGCGAAGGCGCGTCATGCGTCGGCCGCGACGGGGCTGCCGGCGCTGGCGGACGACTCCGGTCTGTGCGTGCCGATCCTCGGCGGCGCGCCGGGCGTGTATTCCGCGCGCTACGCGGCACGCGCCGGACGCGAGAAATCGGATGCCGCGAACAATCGCCACTTGATCGAGCAACTCGCGCCGCACGCCGACACCCCCGGTTATCGCGACGCATACTACTTCGCCGCGCTCGTGCTGGTGCGTCACGCCGAAGATCCGCAGCCGATCATTGCCGAAGGCCGCTGGGATGGCGAAATTATCGACACGCCGCGCGGCGCGCATGGCTTCGGCTACGATCCGCACTTTCTCATCCGCGCGTTGAATCAGACGGCGGCCGAACTCGATCCCGCTGTGAAGAATGCGCACAGCCATCGGGCGCGCGCGCTGCGCGTGTTGTTGGAAAAGCTGGGCCGGGAGGCGTGAACGGCATGAGTCAATCCGAGTTGCCCGTGCAGAACTTCCTGCGACCCGGCAAGATCAGTCTGCCGGCGCTGCCGCCGATGTCGTTGTACGTGCACTTTCCGTGGTGCGTGCGCAAGTGTCCGTATTGCGACTTCAACTCGCATGAGTGGCGTGGCGACGGGGGCGCGCAAGCGTTCCCCGAGCAAGCTTATCTCGATGCATTGCGTCAGGATCTGGAGCAGGCGTTGCCGCTGGTGTGGGGTCGTCCCGTGCACACAGTGTTCATCGGGGGCGGCACGCCGAGCCTGCTGTCGGCCGCCGGTCTGGACCGCCTGCTCTCGGATCTGCGCGCGCTGCTGCCGCTCGACGCCGATGCCGAAATCACCATGGAAGCGAACCCCGGCACGTTCGAGGCGGACAAGTTCCGCAGCTTCCGCGCAAGCGGCATCAATCGTTTGTCGATCGGCATTCAGAGCTTCAATAGCGAGCATCTGAAGGCGCTCGGGCGCATTCACGATGGCGACGAAGCGCGTCATGCCATCGAGATCGCCCAGGCGAACTTTGACAACTTCAACCTCGATCTGATGTTCGCGTTGCCGAACCAGACCTTGGCGCAGTGCCAGCAGGATGTGGAGACGGCGTTGTCGTTCGCGCCGCCGCACTTGTCGCTGTATCACCTCACGCTGGAGCCGAACACACAGTTCCACAAATACCCGCCCACCGTGCCCGACGACGACACGGCCGCCGACATGCAGGACTGGATTGCCGAGCGCACCGCGCTGGCCGGGTATGGACACTACGAGGTGTCGGCCTATGCGCAACCGCACCGACGCGCCAAGCACAACCTCAATTATTGGGAGTTTGGCGACTATCTCGGCATCGGCGCCGGCGCGCACAGCAAGATTTCGTTCCCGCACCGGGTGCTGAGACAGATCCGCCACAAGCATCCGCAGCGCTTCATGGACGCGGCTGCGGCTGGCAACGCGGTGCAGGAGGAAAACGAGGTCGACGTGCGTGATTTGCCGTTCGAGTTCATGCTCAACGCCTTGCGGCTGACCGAAGGCGTGAAGAGCGAGCTGTTCGCCGATCGCACCGGGTTGCCGATGGCACGGCTTGCCAAGGCGCTGGCGGCCGGTGTCGAGAAGGGGTTGCTCGTCGACGACCCGCTGCGCATCGCCCCAACCGAGCTGGGGCAGCGCTTCCTGAACGACCTTCAGGGAATGTTCCTCGAGCGCGACACGAAGTGACGGCCTGGCACCGCTGCGTTACCCCAGCACGGTGCCCATCTCGCGCAGCGCCTTGCGGATGATCTTGCCGGTGACGGTCATTGGCAATTCCGGCAGGAACACCACCTTGCGCGGGTACTCGTGGGCTGCCAGACGGTGCTTCACGAAATCCTGAATTTCCTTGGCCAGTGCGGCGGACGGCTCATACCCCTCGCGCAGCACTACGAAGGCCTTGACGATCTCCGTGCGGAGTTCATCCGGCTCACCGATGACAGCGGCGAACTGCACGGACGGGTGTCGGATCAAGCAGTCTTCGATGGGCCCGGGGCCGATACGGTATCCGGCGCTGGTGATCACATCGTCCGAGCGCCCGGTGAACGTGATGTAGCCCTGCGCATCGACGAATCCCGAGTCCCCCGTGAGCAGGAAGTCGCCGCGATACTTGTCCATCGTGGCTTCCGGGTTATGCCAGTAGCCGAGGAACATGACCGGGTTGGGTCTTGCAATCGCGATGTTGCCGACGGCGCCCACCGGCAGCGGCGTGCCGTCGTCGTCGACGATGGTCACGTCATGCCCGCGAACAGCGCGTCCGATAGCGCCGGGCAGCGCCGGAAATTCAGCCGCGCATGACGAGACGACCATATTGCACTCCGTCTGCCCGTAGAACTCATTGATATCGACACCGAGGTGCTCGCGCCCCCAGGCCAGCAGTTCGGGGCCGAGTGACTCGCCACCGCTGGCGACGGAACGAAGTTGCAGCGGCCAGTGTTCGCGCGGCGACGGGACGGTGCGCAGCATCTTGAGCGCGGTGGGCGGCAGGAAGGTATTGCGCACGCCGTGGCGGGCCATCAGATCGAACGCGGCGACCGGATCAAACTTCTCGAAGCGTCGCGAGAGCACGGGCACGCCGTGATGCAGCGCGGGGAGCAGAACGTCCAGCAGTCCGCCGATCCAGGCCCAGTCGGCAGGGGTCCAGATCAGGTCGCCGTCTTGCGGAAAGCCGTTGTGCGACGTCTCGACGCCGGGCAAGTGGCCGAGCAGTACCCGGTGCGCATGCAGTGCGCCTTTGGGTTTGCCGGTGGTGCCGGAGGTGTAGATGATCAGCGCGGGGGCGTCGGCGCGGGTTTGGACGGGTTCGAAATGGGTGTCGCGCGATGCAATGGCGGGCCAGAGCGCGAGCAGGCCATCTTCGGCGACGCCCCAGTCCTGGTCGTCGGCGACGTGATGATGGGCTTCGGGGAGGTCGTCGTGGACGACATATACGAGGCGCAGGTCGGGCAGTTCGGCGCGAATGTCGTCGATCTTCGCAACGCTCGCGAGGTCGGTCACGAGCACGGCGGCGCCGGAGTTTTGCAGACGATAGGCGAGCGCCTCGGGGCCAAAGAGGGTGAAGAGCGGGACGGCGATGGCGCCGAGCTTGTAGGCGGCGACGTGGGCAACGAGGGTGGCGGGCGATTGCGGCAGGAAGATGCCGACGCGGTCGCCGGCCTTGACGCCGTGGGCGCGCCATTCGTTGGCGAGCTGATTCGAGAGTTGTTTCAGGACATCGAACGTGAGTCGCACGTGCGAGCCGTCGGCGCTTTCGTGGATGAGGGCGAGCCGGTTGGTGCCATCGGCCCACTTGTCGCAAACGTCGACACCGATGTTGAACAGGATCGGAATCTGCCAGGTGAAGGCGTTGGCCGTCGGCGTGTCGGTCGCGCGCTCGCCGCTGGCGTCATTTGACGTCTCTTGGGCGGAATCGCGGGAGGTGTCGGCATCCATGAGTGTCTCCGGTCATGTCAGGCCTCGCACGGTAACGCGAGGGGCGTTCACCGTACGTCTTCAAGCATGATGCATGCCGGACGGGCACAAAACAAGAGGGGGACGGGGGAAGCGTGAGCGTTTGGGCGGGGTGTGAGGCGATTTGGGTGGAATGAAGGCTTCACACGGCGGGATGAGCGGGTATAATGCCGGCTGCCGTGCGGTACCGGTCTGCGCCGGGGTTCCGACGCCGATTCTCCCGGACCGCACGCATCCCAAGTCGTCGCACCAGACGACCTCCCCTGCCACGACACCCGGTCGTGCGCAACGCCTCGGAGGCGTGCCAGAGTGGTTTAATGGACTGGTCTTGAAAACCAGCGAAGGGGTAACCCTTCCGTGAGTTCGAATCTCACCGCCTCCGCCAGTTTTTCCTTGGTTTTCCCGGTAGTAGCCACTGGCGTTTTCAGGCAGTGCTCCGCAACTTTTTTCGGGGTTGCTCCGCAAAAGGAGGAAGTTACGCCGTGTGAGACGTCGTTTGGACAAGGCGGTGACGAAGGCGCTTAGGTGCAATTGATGTCGGCTTTCGACCCAAACCAGTCCTTCTACAAGTAGCAGAGCCGACGACAGCTTCGAGCCTATAAGGAGACGTCCGCGCGGACACATTGCTGACGATCTCCACGTCACCTCTACGAAGAACCATGTAGTGGCTGGAGCAGTTGATCTGGTGCTTTCATGTCTAAGGTCGGCACCGCTTCAACGAATCATGGCTTGCGCGCGCAACGGCTACGAGCGTTCACAGCAGTTCGAGTGCCAGCGCGATGCCCTGTCCTCCGCCAATGCAAAGCGTCACGATCCCGCGCCGACCGCCGCCACGCTGCATCTGATGTAACAGTCGCGTAGTCAGCACAGCGCCGCTCGCACCGATCGGATGTCCATGAGCAATCGCGCCGCCCTCCACATTTACAACGTCTTCCGCAAAGCCCAGCTCGCGCAGACACGCCAGTGCGATGGCCGCGAACGCCTCGTTGATTTCTACGCGATCCACGTCCGATATAGACCAGCCGGCGCGCGCAATCGCCTGTCGCACCGCAGGGATCGGGCCCAGGCCGAAGAAACCCGGCTCCACCGCTCCCACGCCATAACTGACCAGCCGGGCCATTGGTGTCAGGCCATTGCGTTCGGCCCAGCCCCGCTCGGCGACGACCATCGCAGCCGCGCCGCTGTTCAGGCCGGGCGCGTTGCCTGCGGTAATCGTCCCGTCCTTGCGAAAGGCCGGCTTGAGCCTGGCAAGCGATTCGGCGCTGGTATCCGGCCGATTGTGCTCGTCGCGGTCGAACACCGTTGGGCCTTTGCGACCTGGCACCTCCACCGGGACGATTTCAGCATCGAAGCGTCCAGCTGCCTGAGCCTGTGCGAAGCGCTGTTGAGATCGCAGCGCCCAACGGTCCTGGTCTTCACGAGAGATGCCACACTTTGCTACGAGATCCTCAGTGTGCCAGCCTGAATGCTGACCGCTGAAGGCGTCATTGAGCCCGTCGAGCAGCATGCTGTCGAACAACGTCACGTCGCCCATTCGAGCACCCCAGCGCCCTTGCGGTAGCAGATAGGGGCTGCGATCCATGTTTTCCATGCCACCTGCGATCGCGCACTCGATCATGCCAGCCCAGATTTCGGTGGCCGCACTGACGATGGCCTGCGCTCCCGACCCACAGACGCGGTTGACCGTAAGCGCCGGAACGTCGACCGGCAATCCCCCGCCGACGCCCGCCTGCCGCGCCGGATTCATTTTTACGCCGGCCTGAATCACATTGCCCATGACCAGCGAATGAACCTTGTCGGCGGCCAATCCAGCGCGCCCGAGGCTTTCGCGGATAACGGCAGCGCCAAGCGTCGGCGCCGGCACGTCCTTGAGTGTCCCGGCGTAGGTGCCGATCGCCGTACGCACAGGGCTGCATAGGACCACTTCAACGTTGCTCATGACCTTGCTCCTCAAAGGAATGACGCGGAATCAGGTAATACGGAAGATGATGCCGGCCAATGCAGTCCTGGTACGAGGGTGTTAAGGACCGTCCCGCCTTTCTTCAGGTTCAGATGACACTACAGGCTTGTCCGGACCCCTGGGCCCCCGTGCGGTTCTGTTCCCGCGTTGACGGCCTTCTATGATGGCAGAGGCAGTCGTGGCCTTCTTGACGTATGTCAAGACACGTATAGCGCCGGCAGCGCGCCAAGCGGCCGTATCGACCCGTTTGCGCTGGATGCCCTGTCGAACCCGAGCGCCGACGCCCGGGGCTATTGCAGTAAGAGTTGGGGCAAATTCGCTGCGGAAGGTGCGCCTCGTCGCCGCGCGGCACGACGGGTTCGACGCCCCAGTTGTGCGATTATGGGCACGATGCGATAGCTGGACACGATCCGGGCGCGATGCATCCCCCTCCGGCAGACATGTCCGTGATGTCCCGGCAACGACCGTAGAGGAGCATCGGCATGAGCACACGTGATGACGAAATTCGCCCGGCAGCCGCCACCGACTTCGATGCCATCCGCGCGTTGCTGGACACCTGCGGGCTACCCGCCAGCGACCTCACGACGCAAAGCCTCGACGGCTTCCACGTCGCCGTGCGCGACGCCGGGATTGTCGGGGTGGCGGGACTGGAACAGGCCGGCATGGCAGCCCTGCTGCGTTCGGTCGCTGTTCACCCGCGGCTGCGCGCGTCCGGTCTCGGTAGTCGCCTTATCGACGCTTCTATTGCGCTAGCGCAAACGCGATCGCTGCGCGCGCTGTACCTTATTCCGAACGACGAATCCGCCCACACATTCTTTGCACGGCGCGGGTTCATTCGCATCGAGCGAAACCACATTCCCGAAGCGATCCGCGCTCTGCCCGAATTCACTCATCTCTGCCCGCAGACGCACCCGTGCTTGTGGAAACCGCTGAATCCCGATGGCTCCAAGGTGCCTGCCATGAAGAAACTCGAAGTGTTTGATCCCGCCATGTGTTGCTCGACAGGCGTTTGCGGTGTGGACGTGGACCCCGTGCTGGCGCAATTCGCTGCTGACCTGAAGTGGGTCGACGCGCACGGCGTCACCGTGGCCCGCTACAACCTCGGCCAGGCGCCGCAAGCGTTCGCCGCCAACGCGGCGGTGGTCAAGGAAATGGAAGCCGGTATGGAACGGCTGCCGATCCTCGTGATCGACGGCCACATCGTATCGACGGGCATGTATCCGTCCCGCCAGCAACTCGCGCAGAAACTCGGCATTGCGCTGACTGCGGCGGAAAAGCCGCACATCAAGGCCGGCAACTGCTGCACGCCGGGTTCAGGCTGCTGCTAGGGGGCGCTCATGTCCCTTCCTGAAACGCAGACCCGATATCTGTTCTTCACCGGAAAAGGCGGCGTCGGCAAGACATCGCTTTCCTGTGCCACGGGGCTCGCCCTAGCGGATGGCGGCAAGCGGGTGCTCATCGTCAGCACGGATCCGGCCTCCAATCTCGACGAGGTACTTGGCGTCGGCCTGAGTCAGTTGCCGACGGCAGTGCCCGGCGCCGCGGGGCTGTTCGCGTTGAATATCGACCCCGAAGCCGCCGCGCAGGCCTACCGGGAACGCATGGTCGGGCCGTATCGCGGCGTCTTGCCTGCCGCGGCGATCCGCGACATGGAGGAACAGTTTTCCGGGGCCTGCACGGTCGAGATAGCGGCCTTCGACGAATTCTCCAAACTGCTCGGCGACCCGGCGGCAACGGTCGATTTCGATCACGTGATTTTCGATACCGCCCCGACGGGCCACACGCTGCGTTTGTTGACGTTGCCGTCGGCGTGGAACGAGTTCATCTCGTCGTCGACTGGGGGCGCCTCGTGCCTCGGCCACTGGCCGGGCTAGAGAAACAGAAGGCGCTGTACGCGGCGACTGTCGAACGCCTCTCGAACGCAGCGCAGACCACCGTCGTTCTGGTGAGTCGCCCGGAAGTTGCGGCGTTGCGCGAAGCGAATCGCACGCGGCACGAACTGGCCGAACTCGGCATTCACAACCAGGTGCTGGCCATCAATGGGCTCTTTGCCACGGACCGGCGTGACGACGCCATCGCGACCGCCATGGCGCAGCGTGCGCAGCAGGCGCTGGCCGACATGCCGCGAGAACTGGCTGGCTTGCCGCAGACGCGCACTCCGTTTCTGCCGCGCGGCACGGTCGGCCTGGACGCGCTGCGCGACATGGCGCATCCCGAGCGCGTGCGCATGCCGACCGAGCGCCGGATGCCCGAAACCGCCTTGCCGCCGGGCTTGGGGAGACTCGTCGACGAGCTGGCAACCACGGGCCACGGCGTAATCATGACGATGGGAAAAGGCGGCGTGGGCAAGACTACAGTAGCGGCGGCTATCGCTGTCGCGCTGGCGGGCCGTGGACACGACGTCATCCTCTCAACCACCGACCCGGCCTCGCATGTAGCCGCCACCGTCGATGGCGTCGTGCCTCGGCTGAGCGTCACCCGCATCGACCCGGCGCGCGAAGTGCAGCAGTACACCGAGGAAGTGCTGGGCAAAGCGGCATCGCATCTCGACGCGGGCGGCCGGGCGATGCTCGAAGAAGATCTGCGCTCGCCCTGCACCGAAGAGATCGCCATCTTCAGGGCCTTCGCGCGTACCGTCGATCAAGGCAAATCCGGCTTTGTGGTTCTGGACACCGCGCCCACCGGGCACACCATCCTGCTGCTCGATGCAGCCGAGGCTTATCACCGCGAAGTGATGCGTACACAGGGTGACATGCCGGAGTCGGTCCGTCAGTTGCTGCCGCGCCTGCGCGACCCGGACTACAGCCGAATCCTCATCGTCACGTTGCCGGAAGCGACGCCGGTTCACGAAGCGGAGCGCCTGCGCGCCGACCTCGCGCGCGCCGGGATTTCGCCGTACGCGTGGGTCATCAACCAGTCGTTGCTGGCGAGCGGCACGACCG
>Ga0097683_1003782_pt1 | contig 11008 bp, 16 predicted proteins | sample ThiBio_1000_plan_2_FD_72846 | JGI IMG/M metagenome (GOLD analysis project Ga0097683, IMG submission 72846) | Wastewater bioreactor microbial communities from Cape Town, South Africa - Thiocy_cont_1000_plan - 1398105538256 (version 2) (version 2) ...
ATAAATGACTCCGATTCCAACTCCGACTCCGAAAAATTATCAATAAATGACTCCGACTCCGACTCCGTCAAATCGGAGTCGGAGTTGGAATCGGGTTTCGGACCCCGGTGCAGGACACTATGCTAGACATCCAAAACAAACTTCATTACATTCTGTCACCGAGTGCGTCTAATATCTGCAACGATTATGACCGTGTCAAAATATTTGCTCTTATCGATCAAGATATTAATTCAGATGTTGTTCTCAAAAATGAAGAAGATGAGTGGAACAAATTTGATTACTACCGATGGAAGCGTCGTTGTATTGAGAGTTACCTTTTTGATAATATAAAGGTACTAGATTTGCTTGCAGATAGTAGCGATGAATGTTTGCCAAGTGGAATTCTTACTGACATCAAATACCTGTACACATGGTACGAGGAACTATTAGAAGTAGTCCAAAAACGCATCAGTGATTCGAACGAAAAAGATCAAAAAAGAAACAGTGGTTATGAAAAAGAGGCAATAGATGTTACAAACGCGTTAAAAATACATAATCTTCCGGATATAAGAAAATTCGGTCCGTACCAAAAAGTGGTTAAAAATGCGTTAAAAAGCTACGACCGGAACGTAAATTTAAATGCAGCCTCGAAACGTCGTTACTCAGACTGGTTAAAGAAAAAAGGCATAGTTTGGAAAAGCAACAATCCTTGTCATCAGTACATTTCGAATGCATTGAAAGCTGCTCAAGATCGAGAATTCGAACAGAGAAATGCAGAACCTGCAGTTAAAGAATGGTTTACATCACGCAATATTGTCGACCCTTCTACAGAAGAGATGGACACACAAAAGGCACAAAGCGAACTGTTACACTGGGTAAATGCCCATGCGGTAGTTAAGACTTTAAAAAAATTCTCTTCGGTGAATCTTAAAGATCTTACAACGCTGGAAAATCTTTTCAAGAAAAGAGCAAATATCGACCCTCTTGATCAAGGCATTATTGAAATGAGACAGATGCTCGATCATTTTTTCGGATGGTTATCGGATTAAAAAAATATTTTTAAGGACCTTTGTAGAAGTGATGATTGTTGATTACAGCTTTCTTTTCACATTTGTTTGTCGAACTTGAACGATCTTCTTTAGCAGGATTGTTAAAATGATCGAGACCTCCAGTTGGATCTTTCTCTCGATTAGCATCATAAACATATTTAGCCAACTCATAATTTTTGTCATATGTACATTGTTCATTTGATTAGAATGCTTACAAACACTTTCGATCGAGTTTCCATCCCACAAGTCTCGACTTTTGATTATCCAAACGGCATAGTCCTGTCCATTCTCGGATTCACCTTGTGCTCCATCAAAAATATAGTCTTTGCGTATAATTGCATCTAGATCTAGTACGTATATACGTATATAATTGCCGACTATGCGCATATCGGGTAATTCTAAAATATTAGGCGAAAAAACCCATTCATTACTACATCTGTTTGTATAATTTTCTTTTTCGATGAATAATTGTTGAGTGGATACAGTCATCTATTTATCAATGTCACATGAATTACAATGAAAGACAAACTGATATACAGCTACTCTTTACTCGTTCTTCCTTGTATGCCGTGTAGTTTCGATGAATTATATGTACGGAAATTTCCGTTGTCAATATTCACGTTGGGTTTATTCCCACTGACACGTGTATATACTATGTATTTAAAGAAGGCGCTCTGAATAGTAAAACATTTGCTTTTAATACAAAAACTATTTTTACAGAACAAATGTTTCGTGGAAGCGCTACCTATTATGACGTAGAAGCCGGTATTACGGCTTGTGGTAAGCAATGCAGCGACAATGATTTCATTTGTGCGCTCAATTCACAACAATTTGATCCACAAACACCTAGTGGAAATCCGAACAATAATTCATTATGTGGGAAAAAAATTAGCGTTACTGGTCCGAGAGGTACGGAAACTGTGACTATTGTCGATCGACTTCCAACAGGTGGACATGGCGATCTTGATTTGTCGAAAGCTGCTTTCGAACGCATTGTCGGTCCTCTTTCTACTGGTCGTGCCGATGTTAAATGGAAATATCTTTAATAGTTTTTCAAGAATTTTTTGTCTTTTTTTTTTATCACATCCTTTAAATAAAAGAAGAACATAATACTTGCAAAGATCTAGCAAGTGGAACAAAAACTATATTTCTTTAGAATTGAAAAGATTTTGAATTTGTTCTTCAGTTAAAACTTGATCATAAACCGATAATCCTCTCATTGATCCAATCTAAAAATTTTCCATAACGCCACTTCGATTAACATCACCGACTGTAAAATCGGCTTCTGATTCACCAGAAATATCTATTGGAGCAACTCGAATCATCTATTTGGCATACTCAAATCTTTAATACTACCAATATCAATGAACGCTGTTTAGAAGCACGTAGATTTCATATTTCACGAATAGAAGCGAGAAAGCAATTGGATGATAAATTAGCACAAGAAAGTGCACGAAAAAAACAACGAACTTATTAATTATTGATTTTTTTTATACGTGTGAAAAAGATGATCACAGACTTTATTTCACTGATTCTAATGTAAATACGGATGTGTAAGATAACTAACAAAAAGAAATATGAAAAAAAAATGCGTGATTGTTGTGTTTGTTTCGAGTGAATTAGTTGTCGGTTAATTTGGATGCAGCTGCTTTGTCCAAATACCAAATAAGATTTTCAACTTTTCCAATTGGATAATTTGTATTTTTATCTTGAATAACTTGTTTAACAATTGTTGATTTACTTTCACCGGTAATAACAACGAATTTATATTTCGATTGATTAATTGTATTCAATGTTAATGTCACACGTTCAGGTGGAGGTTTCGGCGAATCTTTAACAAATGTCACCAAACCTTGATTGTCGTTGAGAACAGAATGATTCGGAAATAGACTTGCTGTATGTCCATCGGGACCCATTCCGAGTAAAACAATATCAAATGTCTATTCATCAAATAAGAAGAGAAACATCAACAATCAGATGAATCAACAAGAAAAATACGAACTTGATTTTGTTGATCGAAGAGTTGTTCTAATTTAGTTTGATAATCTTGTGCACAAACTTGAACATTCTCTAAATTGGGATCGATTTTAATAATATTTTTATCAGTCAAAGGTAATTGCCGAAATAATTTGGCTTGATAAACGGCATAAGTTGAATCTTCAGATGAAAATGGAACAAATCTTTCGTCAACAAAAAAGAATCTCAATCGTGCCCAAGGCAATTGCAGACGAGGTAGAATCGAAACTAAAATATCAATAAGAGATCCTCCAGATAAACCAATTGTTATTGTTTGTTGTTTCGTCATTAAATCTAAGACAATTTCTTCTAAACGATAACCAAATTTATCCGAAAGAATTTCATCATCATTGGTGACAAAAACATTTGTCTGTGACATTGAATTTGTTTTACACTGATCTAAAACCGATTGAATCAACAAAATCTCGTCTCATTCTTAGCAAATATTAATCACCGAAAGCAAAAAACAAAAACAATAGAAAAAAGAAAAAGAAGAAATTAGTTCTGTTGAATCGATTCGAATAGAATTGGTCGTAGTTTATAATAACAACCTAATCTTAATTTGGCATATTGCACATAATCGAAATCGATCAGTGAAATGTTTGATTGAAGCAAAGCCCAAAGTCCCCACATAAGATGTGAAAGTGCAGAAAATTGATCAATTCGATGACAAAGATCATCGTCGATGGATTGGTTTTCAATTGGACGAATTTGAAAATAGAATTTCAACCAACGTTTTTGCTCATTTCGATCGGGATATAAACTAAAATCTGCATCATCAACGCCAGCATATTCAACAAAATGATTGGCTATATCAAATAAATAATAATTCAAATGTGTATATTCAAAATCAATAAAAGAAATTTTATCATGTTTATCATCATAAACGAGGTTTTTAACAAGTAAATCATTATGACAAATAACCAAATCTTTGCCTATTTCAGCGTTTGGAACTAATTTTGGAAGAATTTCCTGTTCTATCACATTGACATCATTTATCAAATCTTTCATTTGTTTAAAAAGAAAATCTTGTGTTGATTGTTGATATTGATTAATTAATTCAATAAATTTTTTGCATAAAGTCATCACATAAGGTTTTTCGATATTTTCAATTGAAACGGAATGAAGTTGTGCAAGTTTCGTTGCAATTAATTGAGCAACATGTTCTGTTCGAACTTGTTCTCTTGAACAAGCTCGACCAGTTGCAAATTCATAAATAATTCCATTATTAAATTCAATTAATACTTTTTGAGATAAAACTCCTTCTCGAGCTAATTTTATCATCGCTTCGAATTCAGCTTGTCGATCGATAAATAGTTCTGTATGTGCACCAAACAATTTTATGACTAAACCAGTTGATCGATCATCTCCTGTTCGAGTATCGAAAAGACCAGTGATGGAATTTGTTATTCCTTCACTAAATCTCACCAAACGAGTATTTGACGAATTCCAATCAGGTCGAATTGGAGAGATTAATTTAAAGATTTCATTCGAAAGATTTTCTAATGATAAATCGAAATTAACAATAATCGGACGTTCACAATTCATCTGAAAAACAAACAATTTCTTCTCTTTTTTTTTCTCTTCGGAATTTTATTTAATTGCAAGAACAAAAATTCTTATTGGCAAAAGTTCTCGAACAACTTGTTTCAATTTCGATCGTAAATCTTTAACAATCGTAAAGCCAGATCGATGTGCAATATCATAGAATTGTTCACCTGATCGAATATAATATTGATCATCGGGATCGAATTCAGGTTCTTGACCATTATTCACACAATTATCTTTTATCACAACTAAACCATTCTTTTTTAATGTTAATTTCAATTTTCTTAATAATTTAACAAGATCATCTGCAGTTAAATAACCTAATACCCCTGCAAAAAGTCAAAATATTGACTTGATTTTCAAAGAAAAACAAGAAAAGAATGGATTTACATTGTGCCCAAATAAGATCATATTTAGGAGATAAAGGTAAATCAAGTTGACCAATTGAACAAGGAAATGCTTTATCGATTTTCTCCGGTTCGTCTTCAAATAAAGATCGTGTTTGTTGACAATAATCTTCGAGAAGATCATTAATATCAATATGATCGAAATATCGAGATAATAAATGTTGTGTCACTCGACCAATTCCACAGCCAAGTTCAAGACAATGTGTTCGACCTAATTTCCCATCATATTGCTAAACAAAATGATTTTTGTTGTTACAAATTTCAATTGAAAATAGCTCGAACTTTAAATAGAGTTTGAATTAATTGATTCGATTCTTGAATATCTGCATCATGAACTTGTGTGTAACCACCTAACATTGTATCGAATGTTTTCGGTCGAGATGAATAATAATCTCGTGTGACTGTTTGTCGTTCATCAACATCTTCACGTTCACCTTCCATACGAACAGATGAAACATTCTTTTTTGTTGGCATTTTTATTCAATTTCGACGTTGATTTTTAAAATAAAAAATCTTTTTTTTTCTATGTCGTCGTCGTGTCGTATTGATTTGTAATTTGTTTGTTAGAAAAACCAATGAGAAATCTGAAGAACATCAGTAAAGAGGGCAGATCTTAACAGAGGAAAGACAAATGAGAAAGTGAAAAACGAATTTGAAATTGCAAATCAAAGAAAATGACAAGTACAGGTCAAATAGCTGAACCTTGGAAATCAACAGCAGCTACTCTATTTAATCCCTATTTAAATTTAAATCAAAATCGACAGCCAACCGTTCGAACACATATCGTTACACCAACACGACATTCACGAGCTCCACCAGAAAGTCTCGTTGGAAATGCCACTATCAAATCAACCAACATCGATCTCAATAGAAGACCGAAAACAAAACAATTTCCAAATCCAAATGCTGCTGAAGAAGTTTCCATTTATGTTCAACAAATGATTCATAATCAATTTTGTGGTCGAAGTGGAACACCAAGTGATATGAGATATGAACATTCGACAATTCGCTTCAATACAACGAACAATCAAACTCGAACAAAACAACGAATTCCCTCGGCTCGACAACAATCAAGAGGTTTTACGAAATAATTATCTCTCTTTCGAATTTGAATGCATCGATTTGTTTAGTTTCTGATTATGCATTAGATGACTTTTTTAATACAGCTGATCAACAAATGTCTCGTATGGCATCGATGATGCCTGGAAGAGAATCAACTTTCAGTGAGAATTATTCTCAATATAGTTCGAGGTTTGTTATTTCAACATTTGACTTTTGTTTTTTCAATCGAAACAAATGACAAATGTAGATCGAGTCCGAGATATAAATCCAATCCTGGTGAACGTTTAACATTAGGAGATATGTGTCATATTGCTTCTAATGTAGGAGATAAAATGAGTCAGAGTAAAGAAAAGGTATTCGTTTTATACTAATCATTTTACACACACAGTTTTTTTTCTACCTGTTTGGATTTGTTTTTCACCTTTTGATTTGAAATCCAAAAGAAACAATTTGCCAAATAAACTTTGTTTTTTGTTTGTCTAAATAAAAAGGTTGGTCTCGAAGCAATACGTGGTTTTCGTTTGCCATCTGCCCGTTTAGCATATGAACCGTACGAACATCATCCAATGGATCCTCCGCTTGTTCTCGGTCAACCGGTACCCAGGTAAATTTCATTTCTCTTGGTTTTTGTCAATGAAAAATGTTTTTTTCGTGAATGAAGTGAATCTGTTCGATTGAGTGATATTTTAATTGATGATAATTATTCGAATACACCGATGATTGAATTTATTGATACTCAGTCAAATGATGAAACAACATCGAAAATTCATAGAAAACATCTTCGATCAACACCATCAACTAAAATCAATGAATTTAAAGATTGGAGAGGCAAAATTACTCAACCAAATCTACCTGAGTTCGTTTCTTCTTCTCTTTCTTAGACATTTTCAATGTTTCGTTTTTAGTGTTCGAGATCGATTAAAACGACAACATTCAGCATCGATCATTTCTCCTCAACGGCCATGTACTGCCGTCAGTAGTCTATCGAAATCTCGTCCTGATTCATCATCAATTCTCGTCAATGAAACTCACAAAGATGATCAACCAACACCAACACAAGACGTATTTACTTTCGTTTGCTTTCAATTCATTTTCAGAACAGATTTCTTTTCAAGGAAATGAATTCGTCGACTCATTTCAATGTGAATAGTGCACCAGTCAATTCAGTTCTCAAACAATCATCAAGTTTAAAACAACGTCAACGAAGTTTTCCGTTAAATGTTCGAATAGCGGAAACAACAACTGATCAACAAGACAAATCTTCACATGATAATCATACCGATCTCGTTCCATTGAGTCTTCCAAGTGAAAACAATGACGAACACTTAAAAATCATTGAAATCAATCCTAATTCTACACCTGATCCATTGATTTCGAAAAGTACAACTCCATTTACAAACGATCATCACGATAATTCATTCGATGATCATCACAATCGAAAATCTTCGTATCGATTGATTCTCAATTCATCATCACAAATCTATCGAACTGTTGTTCAACCAACAAATACAAATCAATCTCAAGAAATCAATCAACAATTAACTGATTTAACTGTTTCACAACTCGAACTTTTGGAAAACTATGATCCAATGGTAAGTGCAAAGATCGGTGTTCCGTTTATTCCCGTTCAAATGTTACAACGACCACGAGACGCACATTTAGCATCGAAACGATCGATTCAACAGATTAAAAAAGATTACCCAACGAAACGAGGTCAACCAGTCTATGAAAATCGTTCGACTCATCCGTCGACGAATTTAATTGATCGAACACAAACTTTACAATTGACTCAATCGAAACGAATTCCTATTCAACGACAAACAACTTTCGAAAAACCAGAAAATGAAAATCTTGTCGAAGAAGCCATGCACATCAAATCATTTGACAATCCAAATCGTTTGGCTATTTCTGTTTATTCATCGCCAACACAACGATCGATGGTCAAACATCTCAATTCAACACGAACATCTTCCAAAGCACAACCATCACGTTTCGAAACCAATTCAATTTCACAGATTTCCAAAGACGAAGACAAAATCGAGTCCAATCTCAGCGTTCTCAATCTTCAAACACAACAAGGTCGAACTTCTTCTATTCCGAACAATTTCTCTCGATTTCTTTTGTTTTTTATTTCTTTCTTTGAATAGAAGTCGATCAAATGCGTCGAAGAGAAAAACCAACGACGAAACGACTCGTCTTTCCAACATCGATTGTTACACATGCAGCAGCGCTACAAAATCAACAAAAGACTTCCAAACAACAAGGACGACCTATATCCAGTGTTTTTATCACTCAAGATCCAGTAATTCGTAATATTCTTTTTGCTTGTTTAAGTTTTATATTTTGAACGAAAGGATGAAATCAATTATTCGACATCGATCTATCGTCAAGCAAGAAATGATGTCGATATCAAACGAGTTTTTAAAGGTTTTGTTGTGGAGAATCTTCAAAGGAAATTATCAGCAAATGAAAGAAAAATCCGTGAAGAACAGCAATTAGCTGCGATTAAGATTCAAAGGTTTTTGCTTTAATAAAACAGGAAAAGAAAATGATTTGTTGTCGTTGAAAAGAGCATATCGAGAACATTTAAAACGAACTCAACGAATTGAAAATCGTCGTCCATCGACAGCTCAAAGTCGAAAACAAGATCGAGAACATCGACGAATTCTTTCGGCTAAACGAGCTCAATTCGTTGAACAACAATTAACTCAACAGACCAAGTTCATACATTCAATTTTTCAATAAAAAGAAACAAGATTTTTCTTTCAGAATCAATGATGAAAACAAACAATATCAACAAATGATTGATGACACGGGGCCATCACTTCAAATTTTCAAGAGTTTCAATCGAGTCGATGCACAATTCTCTAAATCGACATTGAATCGTGCAGCAACATGTATCCAACGGTGGTGGAGAGGCTTCATTCTTCGGCATCGATGGAATTATTTAAAACAAGAAGTTTGACAGGAGAAATTTGTTTCTTCAAACAAAATGCGTTTTCGTATGTGAATTAGGTTGCCCTTCGCGGAATGACTTGGTCACAATTTGCATCTCGTTATCGATCTCTTGTCGAGCGAATTCAAAAAATACGACGAGCAGAATATCGACAATTTGTGTTTGATCTTAATCAAGCTCGAGATTTTCTTCTCATGGAAAAAAGTTTGATCAATAAAAGAAAACGATCATTTCAAATAAGTTAAAATGTTTAGAACTGACAACTATCTATGCAAATCTATCATTCAACGGAAAATTAGATGAAAATGAATTAGAACAATTGTTTCAATGCTGTGATTTGTCTGTGACACAAGGAGAAATTGAAGAAGCGTTACAAGATGTTCTTCGATGTAATTTCATCTGATTTTGACAGAAAATCTGTTTTTAAGAAAGAAAAACAACTTCTCATTTGAATAGATTATCCGCAAAAGAAAAATGACTCGTTAACAGAAGAGATTGTATTTGATATTGTTTATTACATATTTCCACCGGTTGCAACTGGACTTGAAACGTCAAGAAAATCGACATGGGTTAGACCGATTATCGATGGGCAAGATTATACTGCTATTCAAGGTTATCATTTTCTTCGTTTTGTTTTTGTTTTGTTCAAATCAAGTTTTGTTTTCATTTAGGAACACCTTTCTTAGAACCAATCGATTTAAATGTTATTAACAAGTTTTTGGGTAAACAATAGTTTCAACATGATTTATGTATATTAACTAACTTCAGTTTTTTTCTCCAACCATTTCTATTCGATTATCTATAATCATTTCATTTATTTTTATGTTTATGAATGTTTTTCCTCTTTTTCTACACAGCTTCTATTTTTTTACTTAGTTTTTTTTTTGACATCAAGGTTCAAATAAATAAAATTTTCGGTAATAGAAACTATGTTCATGGCAATACCAATTAAAATTTGCCTGTAAATGGCTCATTTAACCCCTGTTTTTCATTAAAAAAATAGCAAGCATCAACTTTGTTAGACGTCAACGTCAATGAATGTATCCAGTAGATATTAAATTATTACAAATATTTTAGTTTTCCTCGTGGTCTTTTATCTATATCATTCTGCACGTTAATATGTGTATTCAACTATTTGTTTTCGTTGAATGCACTTTCTCAATTAACTATATAAATATATTGTGAAACCATCTCACAAATGAAAATCTAAATCTATTTATAATAAATCTCAAAACATAACGTTTCCTTCTATCCGTAATTCTATTTGAGAAAAAAGACAAATAATTGTTAGTATAATTTTACTCTTACTTCTTTTGTCTCCTTGAACAAAAAAAGAACCCCTCTATCATTCGAGTAATTGTAATTCAATTCGGATTTCTTTGCCGTTATTTTTCTTTTGAATATTATTTTTTTTTACTAGAAATGATTCATTTACGCTGTAGATTTTACTTGTTTAATAGAATATCACATTATTTTCAATATCAATGCGGATATTTAAGATCAAGTAATACGATGACATTGTATCAAAAAGATTTGAAAGTCGAATACAAGCGAGAACATGCGATCATCTGTTTTAGATATTTAATAAAAATAAAGATAATATGGTTGACGTAGAAATAATTACTCACTGTATATAAGTTGAATATTATTAAATAAGACTAATAAGCAAAGGAGATGTTTTAAGAGAAAAAATCTACATATAAAATAGATTAATGAAAAAAAATTATAATTACAGTCAAAAGAAAGGAAAAGCAATATATCCTTCGCATAGATATATTTTACTATTTAACTTAGTTATTTTTATTCTATCAATCTATTCCTTTCTCAGTGCATTTTTTTAGAACAAAGACATGTCCTCTACCAATGATCAAATCAATGAATTAAATCAGGCTGCATCAACATTCTTCTTAGTTGTTTCAATAGTCAATTTTATTTTGGGTTCAATTGGTTTATTAGTGAATGTCATTGTTTTTACTCGACCTATTTTACGC
>Ga0097683_1003786_pt1 | contig 10988 bp, 8 predicted proteins | sample ThiBio_1000_plan_2_FD_72846 | JGI IMG/M metagenome (GOLD analysis project Ga0097683, IMG submission 72846) | Wastewater bioreactor microbial communities from Cape Town, South Africa - Thiocy_cont_1000_plan - 1398105538256 (version 2) (version 2) ...
GGCCGATGCCCGGATCGTCGAGATTGCTGCGCGGCATGTCGACGTGCATGTCCACGCCGGGACCGTATTCGCTGCGGGCGTGATGCACCACCGGCGCGGGCGTGGCCGTCATGCCGGCCATGGCGCCGTGATCCATCTGAGCGTGATCCATGCTGCCATGCTCCATGCCGGACATCGCGGCTTGGCCGCCGCCGTGCTCCGCATGCGACATCGCACCCATCATGTCCTGCATGTCGAGCCACAGGCGCTGGTCCATCGCCGGCACCTCGGCTTCCATGCCGGCACGCGGCGCCAGCGTGCCGCGCGCGTAGCCGCTGCGGTCGATCGACTGGGCAAACAGCGTGTACGCCCGCTCCTCCTGCGGCTCGACGATCACGTCGTAGGTTTCGGCCGCCGAGATGCGGAATTCGTCGACCGCCACCGGTTGCACGTCCTGGCCGTCGGCGGCGATCACCGTCAGCTTCAGGCCGGGGATGCGCACGTCGAAGATGCTGGACGACGAACCGTTGATGAAGCGCAGCCGGACCTTCTCGCCGGGCCGGAAGATGCCGGTCCAGTTGCCGGCCGGCGTCGTGCCGTTCATCAGGTAGGTGTAGGTGTAGCCGGAGACGTCGCCCAAGTCGGTCGGGTTCATGCGCATCTGATTCCACATCCTGCGCATGGCCAGCGCCTGGCTCAGGCCCTTTTCACGCACGTCGCGGAAAAAATCCGGCACGGTGGGCTGCGCGAAGTTGTAGTAGTCGCTCTGCTTCTTGAGCTTGGCGTAGATGCGTGCGGGGTCCTCGTCGGTCCAGTCGTTGAGCATCACCACGTAGTCGCGGTCCGAGGGGTAGCGCTCGGGGCCGGCCGGCTCGATCACCAGCGGGCCGTACAACGCGTTCTGTTCCTGGAAACCCGAGTGCGAGTGATACCAGTAGGTGCCGCTCTGGCGCAGCTGGAAGCGGTACAGAAAACTCTCGCCCGGCGCGATGCCGTCGAAGCTGAGGCCCGGCACGCCGTCCATCCGGAACGGCAGGATGATCCCGTGCCAGTGGATCGAAGTGGGCACGCGCAGGCGGTTGGTCACGCGGAGGTTCACCGTGGTGCCTTCGCGCATGCGCAGCAGCGGGCCGGGCACGCTGCCGTTGACGGTGGTTGCCGAGCGCAGCGCGCCGGTGAAGTTGACGGTGCGCTCGACGATGTCCAGCGCGAAGTCGGTACCGCTCAGCATCGTGGGCTGTCCCGGGCTGGTCAGCGCCCAGGCGTTCGAGGGACGCAACAGGCCGAGGCCGGCCACCGCGCCGCCCAGGGCCACGCCCTGCACGAAACGTCGCCGCGACAGGTCGGTCGCGGGCGACGGGGAAAATGGAATCACGTTGATCTCCTTCGGGGAGGGCACCGGAGACCGGTGCCGACACGGGCCGCCGTCCACGCTCGCTGCCGTGCGGGCATGAAGGCAGGGTCGCAGCGAACGGGGATCAGGCGGCTGGCGGCCGCAGCGGCGCCGCGTGCACGACGGTGGGTGCGGACGCGAAGGGAGGGGAAACGCGCAGCGGTTCCGGCGCCACCGGCAGCAGAGCAACCAGGGCGGCCGCCGGCAGCATGCTGCCGCACGCCGCTGCGCAATGGGCCGATGTCATCGCGTCGTGCTGGCCGTGCGCATGATCCGCGCAGCAATCGGGCGCGGCCGGCATGGCGTGCTGGCCATGATCGGCCGCGTGCGCAACGGACGTCACCGGCGTGCCCTGCAGCACGTCGCCCACCATCCCGCGCGGCATGCCGTGCACCGGTGCCAGCGCGAGAATCAGCCACGCCAGCCATGCCATCGCCTGGAGGGACGGCAAGCGTGCGGCGTGGCGAACTGCGCGATTCATCGGCACAGCATAGGGTCGGTGCCGGCCGGTCTCAACTCTGGACATGGGTCCATCGGCCCGATGACCGGCCCCGCCGCCATTTGTCCGTCACCCGACGAATTACTTGGTATAACCCATGTGCAGCGTGATCTTGTCGCCGGCCTTCAGGTTCGCCACCGACGCCGGCGGGAAGTGCAGGCGCAGCGACATGCCTCCGGCGTCCGCCTCGACGATGCCGGTCTTGGTATCCACCGAGCTCACCGTGGCCGGCATCATGTGCATGCTGCCGTTCTTGTTGTGCCGCATCATCTTGTGATGCATGCCGCCCATCTGGCCCATGCTGCTCGACGCCGGTGACGGCGCCATGCCTCCCGTGTCCTGGGCGCTGACCGTGCCGAATGCCAGGCAAAGGCCGACAGCGGCCGTCGAAACAACGATTCTTGGCAGGAACTTCATGATGATTCTCCGCGCAGGTGGACGGCCGGAGCCGCACGTCCGGCCGGTTGCAACGCTGCAACAAGCGGAGCCTGCACCGGCCCATGTGCAGGAAAGGTTACGCAGTACCGGGGGAGCACGGCACCGGCCCTCTATACTGGGCGTTCCCACCCCCGTGACCGCCATGAACTACCGCCACGCCTACCACGCCGGCAACTTTGCCGACGTCCTCAAACACGTCGTGCTGCTGGCGCTGATCGAATCGCTGCAGGCCAAGCCCACGCCGTTCTGCTACATCGACACCCATGCCGGCAGCGGCAACTACCCGCTGGACGGTTTCGAGGCGGGCAAGACCGGCGAGTTCAAGGACGGCATCGCGCGCCTGCACCCGGCGGAGAAACTGCCGCCGCTGCTGCGCCGCTGGCGCGACGGCATCCTGGGCAGTGCCGACAACGCGCAGGGCCTGAAGCGCTACCCCGGCTCGCCGCTGCAAGTCGCCCGCCTGCTGCGCCCCGGCGACAGCGCCCAGTTGTGCGAGCTGCATACCGAGGAGGCGTGCAAGCTGCGCGACCTGTTCCGCGGCAACCACCAGGTGCATGTGCACGAACGCAACGGCTACGAGGCACTGAAGGCGCTGGTGCCGCCGCAGGAGAAGCGTGGCCTGGTGCTGATCGACCCGCCGTACGAGGCGCAGGATGCCGAGTACAAGCTGATCGAGCAGGCCCTGAAGCCGGCGCTGCAGCGCTGGCCCACCGGCGTCTACGCGGTGTGGTACCCGATCAAGTTGCGCAGCCAGGTGCAGCCGTTCCTGCGCCGCCTGCAGTACAGCGGAGTGAAACGCATCCTGCGCGCCGAGCTGCTCGTGCACCCGGACGACTCGCCGCTGCGCCTCAACGGTTCGGGCATGGTCATCCTCAACGCGCCATGGAAACTGGACGATGCCCTGCGCGAACCGCTGCGCGTGCTGGCCGGCCTGCTGGCACACGAACGCCCGGCCACGGTGAAACTCGACTGGCTGCTGGACGAGGCCGGCAGCCAGCTGAATACGCCCAGCCCCCTGCCTGCCTCGCGACTACCGCCCAGGCCCAACCGTCGCTAAGCTGATCGCGTCCTTCCGCGTCTGTCCAGGAACCGAAGACCATGCGCAACCGTCCCGCCTCGCTGCTGATCCGGCTCGCCTTGCCCGCCGCCCTGCTCGGGCTGGCCGCCTGCGCGCCTGCACCGATCTACAAGACCACCGGCAACGCCGTGCTCGCCACCCCCGCGCAAGTGGCGCAAACGCCGGAACACTACAGTGGCAATGAAGTCATCTGGGGCGGGCGCATCGTGCATGTCACCAACTTCCAGGACCACAGCGAAATCGAGCTGCTCGCCTACCCGCTCGACAAGTCGCAGCGTCCGCGCGCCAACGACAGCGGCAACGGCCGCTTCATCGCCGTGCTGCGCGGCTACGTCGAACCGCTCGATTACCCCGCCGGTGCGCTGATGACCGTCGACGGCAAGCTCAACGGCACCCGCGCCGGCCAGGTCGGCCAGGCGGACTACCTGTTCCCGCTGGTCGACGTGGCGCAGTCCCACGTGTGGACCGCCGAGGAAATGCAGAAGGGCCGCAGCAACGTGCACTTCGGGCTTGGCGTGGGCGTCGGCATCCGCTGAGCCGCTGCGCCGGGGCCCGCTGTTCCGGGCGCGATCCCCCGGGCGCCAGCACCCAGCCGGGAGGCCAGGCAAGCGTCCATTACAATGGCCGTCCATTCCTTGCCCAGGCCCGCGCATGTCTTCCCACGCCAACCCCATCAAGGCCATCTTTCTCGCGCTGGGCGCCAACTTCGCCATCTTCGTGGCCAAGCTCGTCGCCGCCGTGGTCACCGGCTCCGGCGCGATGATGGCCGAAGCGGTGCACTCGCTGGCCGACTGCGGCAACCAGGGTTTGCTGCTGCTCGGCATCCGCCAGGCCAAGCGTCCGCCGTCGGACGAGTTTCCGCTGGGCTGGGGCCGCGCGCTGTATTTCTGGTCGTTCCTCGTCGCGATCCTGTTGTTCAGCGTCGGCGGCATGTTCTCGATCTACGAAGGCGTGCACAAGCTCACCCACCCCGAGCCGCTGAAGTGGCCATGGCTGGCGATGAGCGTGCTGGTGTTCGGCATCGTGGTCGAAGGCATCTCGATGCGCGGATGCCTGCAGGAGGTGAACAAGGCACGGGGCGACCAGGATCTGTGGACGTGGTTTCGCGAGACCCGCTCCAGCGAATTGCTGGTGATCTTCGGCGAAGACCTGGCCGCTCTCGTCGGCCTCTGCCTGGCCGCGCTCGCGGTCGGCGCCACCATGCTCACCGGCAACCTGATGTTCGACGCCGCCGGCACCATTGCCATCGGCACCCTGCTGATCGTCGTCGCCGTGCTGGTGGCGATCGAGGTGAAGGCGCTACTGATCGGCCAGGGCGTGGAACCGCGCCGCCGCGACCAGCTGATGAGCTTCCTGGAGAACCGCCCCGAAGTCGCCGACGTCCTCAACCTGATCACCCTGCAGATGGGCACCGACGTGATGGTGGCGGTGAAGGCGCGCATGCAGCCCACCGCCAACCTGATCGATGCGATCAACACCGTAGAGGCTGCGATGAAAGCGCAGTTCGGCGAAGTGCGCTGGAGCTTCTTCGAGCCGGACAACGCGGACTGATCGCTCGCGGTCACGTCCTTCCGCCACCCCGCAAGACTCCCGGCAGATCCCATGCGCAATCCCCTGCAAGAACAACTCCTCAAGGCCGGCCTGGTGAACAAGGCCAAGGCGGCACAGGTCGTGCGCGAGCAGGCGAAGAAGCACAAGGGCAAGGGGTCGGCGGCACCGAGCATGGAACAGCTCGAGGCGCAGCGATTGCAGGCGGAGAAGGCCGAGCGCGATCGGGCGATCGCTGCGGAGCGCAATGCGCATGCGCGCACGCATGAGGCACACGCTCAAATCCGTCAGATCGTCGAGGCGCACAAGGTGCAGCGCGAGGGCGAGATCGCCTACCGCTTCACTGACGGCGACAAGATCAAGGATGTGCTGGTGAGCCCGGCGCTGCGCGCACAGCTGGCCGCCGGCTCGCTGGTGATCGTGCGCCACGGCGAAGGTTACGAGCTGCTGCCGCGCATCGCGGCCGACAAGGTGCATGAGCGCAATGCGGCGATGATCGTGCTGGACCACGGCCGCGCCACTGATGCCGGCAGCAACGACGCGGATGACGAGTACTACAAGCAGTTCGAGGTCCCCGACGATCTGATCTGGTAGAAACCCGTTGTCCCCTGCTCCCTGCCGCCCACGCCGGACACCGGGTGGTCGCCCCACCGGATGTCGGGGGTGACGCACAGCCGCTGCAACTGGGCCACGCCGAGGCCTTGGGGCGGTGGTCGTTCATGGGTTGCTCACGGGAATTCGCCCCCATTGCGACGCGTCGCGCGGGCGCCTTGTCCGTGCCACGGCCACCTTGTGGCGCAACATGAACTGGCGAAAGTGACGCCGAGGATCACCTCATCGTCATGATTCGCCAGCGGTTGCCCGTTGCATAATCATGCTGCATTGCACACAATACGCAAAAGTATGGAACGCCCATGATTCCCGCCATCGACTTCGTTTCCCCTGCGTCACATGCCTCGCTGCCGCCGCGCAGCGGGCAGCGATTTGCCCCAAAACCCTTCGCCCCGGCCGCCGGGGAGAAGGTACGTACGCAGGACGAGCGCGAACTGACCCTGCGGATGATCGAACCGGGTGACGTGGCGGCGATGCAGCGCTGTTTCACCCGCTTGTCGCCGGAGGAGATCCGCCGCCGCTTCCTGCACGCGATGTCCGAACTGCCCACGCCGATGGCGCAGCAGTTGTGCCGGATCGACCCCTCGCGCGAAACCGCCTTCGTGTTGATGGACGAATCTCTCCACCCGGCGGAGATGCGTGGCGTGGGGCGCATCTACGTCGACGACACCACCGACACTGCCGAGTTCTCGGTGCTGGTGGAGCACGCCTGGAGCCGCATCGGCCTCGGCGCGCTGCTGATGCAGCGGCTGGTCGATGATTGCCGGCGCCGCAGCCTGTACGAACTGTGGGGTTACGTGCTGCAGGAAAACCGGCCGATGCTGCAGCTGTGCAAGGAGCTGGGTTTCACTCAGCGCGCGATTCCCGACGAACCCGGTACGGCGCTGATCACCCTGAAGCTGTAAGGCGGGCACTGCCCGCAGGCTCTTCAGTCGACGTGACTCGCTGTGGCGGGCGGTGCCTGCCCTGCGCAGCCCGACCGGGCCACCGCGTTACACTAGTCGGCTATGTCCGGTCCGATCAAGCATCCACCTCTCCCCACCACGCCCAAGCAGCGCCGCTACTGGCTGCCGCCGCACGGTTCGGCGCGCGCCTTGCTGCTGGCCGAGGCGGCGCGCACGCATGAAGGCCTGCTGGTAGTGGTGGCGCGCGACACCCAGCGCGCGCAGGCACTCGAAGCGGAGCTGGGCATCTTTGCCGACGGCCTGCCGGTGCTGCAATTCCCGGACTGGGAGACGCTGCCCTACGACGCGTTCAGTCCGCATCCGGAAATCGTCTCGCAACGCATCGCCACGCTGTACCGCCTGCCCGGCGTCAAGCGCGGCGTGCTGGTGGTGCCGGTGGCCACGCTGATGCAGCGGATCGCGCCGCGCGCCCACATCACCGGCTCCGGCCTGGTGATGTCGAAGGGTCAGCAGCTTGACCTGGCCGCCGAGCAGCGCCGGCTGGAAGCGTCCGGTTACCGCCACGTGCCGCAGGTGGCCGAGCCGGGCGACTTCGCCGTGCGCGGCGCGCTGCTGGACATCTTTCCGATGGGCACCGCCGAGCCGTACCGCATCGAGTTGTTCGACGACGAGGTCGAGTCGATCCGCAGCTTCGATCCCGAGACGCAGCGTTCGCAGCAGCAGGTGGAACGCGTCGAGTTGCTGCCCGCCCGCGAGTTCCCGCTCACCGAGGAGGCGGCGAAGGAATTCCGCTCCAACCTGCGCGAGCGCTTCCCGATCGACGTGCGCCGCTGCCCGCTGTACCAGGACATGAAGGAGGGCGTCACGCCCGGCGGCATCGAGTACTACCTGCCTTTGTTCTTCGAACAGACCGCAACCTTGTTCGACTACCTCGCCGACGACGCGCTGTTCGTGCTCGGCGAAGGCGCCGGCGAAGCCGCCGACCAGTTCTGGGCGCAGACGCTGGAGCGCTACGACCAGCGCGCGCATGACATCGAGCGCCCGGTGCTGCCGCCAGCCGAGCTGTACCTCCCGCCGGACAAGCTGCGCGAGCAGTTCAACAGGCGCCTGCGCGTGGAAATGGTCGGGCCCGGCCACGAGCATGCCGTCGACGCCGGCACCCAGCCGGCGCCGGAGCTGCCGCTGAATCGCAAGGGCGAGGAGCCGGGCACCTCGCTGCGGCATTTCCTCGCCGGCTATCCGGGCCGCGTACTGATCGCCGCGGACTCGGCGGGGCGACGCGAGGCGCTGGTCGAGACGCTGGCAAGCGTGGGACTGAAACCCGAGCACGTCGAGAACTGGTCGGCCTTTATCGGTCGTCATCCCGGCGAAAGCGCCGATGACGAACCAACCCTTCCGCGCTTGGCCATCACCATCGCACCGCTTGAGCAGGGCTTTGCGCTGACCAAACCGGTATTGACGGTGCTCACCGAGCGCGAGCTCTACGGCGAGCGCGTGCGCAACGAGCGCGAGCGCAAACGCCGGCGTGGCACGGCGCGCGATCCCGACACGATCATCCGCGATCTCACCGAACTCACCGTCGGCGCGCCGATCGTGCACGTGGATCACGGCGTGGGCCGCTACCAGGGGCTGCTGTCGATGGACGTCGGCGGCATGGCCGGCGAGTTCCTCACCATCGAATACGCCAAGGGCGACAAATTGTACGTACCGGTCTCGCAGCTCGGCCTGGTCAGCCGCTACTCCGGCACCGCGCCGGAGCTGGCGCCGCTGCACTCGCTGGGCGGCGACGCGTGGGAGCGCGCGCGCCGCAAGGCGGCGGAGAAGGTGCGCGACGTCGCCGCCGAGCTGCTGGCGATCTACGCCCAGCGGCAGGCGCGCGGCGGCGAGTCGCTGCCGATCGACCGTCAGCTGGTGGAAGAGTTCGGCAGCAGCTTCCCGTTCGAGGAAACCCCTGACCAGGAAAGCGCGATCGAGGCGGTGCTGGACGATCTCGCCGCACCGCGCGCGATGGACCGGGTGATCTGCGGCGACGTCGGCTTCGGCAAGACCGAAGTCGCGCTGCGCGCCGCGTTCGCCACCGCCACCGCCGGCAAGCAGGTCGCCGTGCTGGTGCCGACCACCCTGCTCGCCCAGCAGCACTACCGCAATTTCGCCGACAGGTTCGCCGACTGGCCGGTGCGGGTGGACGTGCTGTCGCGCTTCAAGTCCACCAGGGAAGTGAACGAGGCGCTGAAGCGCCTGGCCGACGGCCAGATCGACGTGATCGTGGGCACGCACAAGCTGCTGCAGTCGGACATCAAGTTCAAGAACCTGGGCCTCGTCATCGTCGACGAGGAGCAACGCTTCGGCGTGCGCCAGAAGGAGCAGCTGAAGAAGCTGCGCGCCGAGGTGGATCTGCTGACGATGACCGCCACGCCGATCCCGCGCACCTTGAACATGGCGATGGCCGGCCTGCGCGACCTGTCGCTGATTGCCACGCCGCCGGCGCATCGCAGCGCCGTGCGCACCTTCATCTCGGCGTGGGATCCGGCGACCATCCGCGAGGCGCTGCAGCGCGAGCTGTCGCGCGGCGGCCAGGTGTACTTCCTGCACAACGAAGTGCAGAGCATCGAGCGCGTCGTGCGCGAACTCGAAGAACTGGTGCCGGATGCGCGCATCCGCATCGCCCACGGCCAGATGCCCGAGCGCGAGCTGGAACAGGTGATGGCGGATTTCCACCGCCAGCGCTTCAACGTGCTGGTATGCACCACCATCATCGAGACCGGCATCGACATTCCGACGGCCAATACCATCATCATCGACCGCGCCGACCACTTCGGCCTGGCCCAGTTGCATCAGCTGCGCGGGCGCGTGGGCCGTTCTCACCACCGCGCGTATGCGTACCTGGTGGTGCCGGACCGCCGCTCGATCACCGCCGACGCGCAGAAGCGGCTGGAGGCGCTGGCCTCGCTGGAGGAACTCGGTGCCGGCTTCACCCTGGCCACGCACGATCTGGAAATCCGCGGTGCCGGGGAACTGCTCGGCGACGAACAGTCCGGGCAGATCCAGGAGATCGGCTTCGGCCTGTACACCGAACTGCTGGATCGCGCCGTGCGCGCACTGAAGTCGGGCAAGGTGCCGGACTTCGACCTCAGCAGCGAACACGAGACCGAAGTCGAACTGCACCTGCCCGCACTGATCCCCGACGATTACCTCAGCGACGTGCATACGCGGCTGACCCTCTACAAGCGCATCGCCAGCGCGCGCAGCGAGGATGATCTGCGCGACCTGCAGGTGGAGATGATCGACCGCTTCGGGCTGCTGCCCGAGCCGACGAAGCAGTTGTTCGCGGTGGCCAGCCTGAAGCTGATGGCCACGCCGCTGGGCATCCGCAAGCTCGACTTCGGCGCCAGCGGCGGCCGCATCGTGTTCCGCGAGAAGCCCGAGGTCGATCCGCTGGCCATCATCAAGCTCATCCAGACCCAGCCGCGCGTGTACAAGCTCGACGGCCAGGACAAGCTGAGGGTGATCCTCGACCTGCCCGGTGCCAGCGAACGCATCCGCAGCGCACAGGACGTGCTCGTGCAACTCGGCGCGCGCCGCCCGCGCTGAGCGCGGCGAGCGTCCGCCTCCTCCATCGGCAGGAAGCCACGCTTTGGCTGCGGAGCCACCTTGCCGGGCTGGGTGCAGAGAGTGACCCAAAGCGTCCGCTTTGGTCCCTGCAGGCCGTCTCCTTCGACCACGGAAGCATGGCCCCACACTCGCCGCTGCCGCCGGTCGCCTTTCCCCCCAGGCCATGACATGGCACGACCCGTGCTTGACATCCTGACTTTAGATCGTGCAGCGTTGGAAGTTGGCCTCGTTTGCATCCCGCAGGCCAGCATCCACGGACAAATCGAGTCATGGGCCACAGAAGCCCCGCGCGCGGACCCACCCGCAATTCGCGCAGAACAGGAAAAGCCGAGTGGTGAAGCCGGTCACATTGCCAGCCATCCGAGGCCGAGGCCGCTGGGCGCCCCTGCTCGGCTTGCTGCTGCTCTGGATCGGCGTCGCCCATGCCGCCGGCATGCCGCTCAATGGCGCCTGGCAGGAAGTTGCCGCGGGCGATACGCCGCAGGGCGTGATGGACGCCTATCGCAGCGGCCGCATGAAGAGCTTCGACCCGTCCATGCTGCAACGTTTTCCGCGCAACGAGCTGGGCAGCTGGGTGGTGATCGCTGCGCAGCCGCCGTGGAACAACGAAGATCGCGTGCTCACCGTGTACCCGGCGCCGATGGGTGCGGTCAGCGTGTTCGACGGCGACCAGGCGCATCGATTGGCGATGAACGATTTCAGCGCCCGCGGCCACGGCCACGGCCGGCTGGCGTGGCGCTTGCCGGCGGGCCGGCCCGCATCCACGCCGATCCTGCTGCGCGTGGAGCCGACGCAAACCGTCAGCGCACCGATCCGCTTTCGCATCCTGCCCTGGGACGAGTACCTGCAGCGCGATACCCAATGGCTGGTATTCGCCAGCACCTGCTTCGCGGTGATGCTGGCGATGGTGATGATGGCGTTGTT
>Ga0097683_1003806_pt1 | contig 10939 bp, 21 predicted proteins | sample ThiBio_1000_plan_2_FD_72846 | JGI IMG/M metagenome (GOLD analysis project Ga0097683, IMG submission 72846) | Wastewater bioreactor microbial communities from Cape Town, South Africa - Thiocy_cont_1000_plan - 1398105538256 (version 2) (version 2) ...
AAAGAGCCACTGCTGTGCGATAGAATGGTGCTGCCTTGTTGCAAGGCGAGGGCATCAAGAACCGCCAGCGCCCATCTCTCGGCATGACTGAAAGGAGATATCTTAGAATTAACTATTTCTGGGAATTTTAAAAAAGTGAATGTATGTATGTACGCACACTTGTTGGGCGAGAAGCAAATAAACCCCATGAGCTAGTCTCGGCCAATCGCCTGAGGCCAAACTCGGTAGGGGATCCTCTTCGGTTGGCCACAAGATGAAGCAAGTGCCCTCCCGAGACAATCCTATGGATAGGTTCTCCTTGTAACCCGAAAGGACCTCGTCCCATCCTTCCTCTACATCGCGCGTAGGAGGCCGATGGGTTGCGGGGAGTCCCCGTCTGAGTCTGAAGAGGTGGGCCTTGAGAGCCTGAGAGTCGGGTTGTGTGTTGGTGACGATGGCTGTGTGGTGGTGACAGCGCTTGCGGTGGATTCTCGCAGGAGGAGCGGAAGGGAGTTCATCCGGCAGGTGCAGCAACCAGTCCCCCAACATGGCTAGCGGGAGCTGCCTCCCTTCTCGCAAGGCCACCCCGAGGGGTCCCAACACGCTAAACCCGCCATTTTCGAGGAAATCCTTTTCAGTCGAGGAAGAGGGCACCCCGAAGGCTTCCTTCTCTTGATGCTCCTCTCCTTCTTCGACTGTCGTCTCTTCGTCGTCTCCGCGAGGAAGTCCAAAGCTCCACCCACCCATCTGCCTCTCTGACTCGTGACTTAAGCGAGAAAGGTGAATCCAACTGCACAATGTATCTAACTGGATCGTGTCTTTGGATTCTTCGGGCAACCAGTCGAGTTCTACTACCAGGAGACCAAGTCCCAGGGGATAAATAATCGCCTTGAAGAAATAATTGTAAGCTGATTCAAAATCAAATTAAACTTAGCACAAAAATACCTTGATATCTAGAATCCCTACGCGAAGAGTAAGTCCACCGTTGCGTTCCTGTGCTTGATTTCCTGGCGGAACGAGGGTTGTATCAAGGCACAGGATGTGAGTATTGCTAAACAGCAGATCCTTGGCTGCATTTGTCACTCGCAAGCTCTGTGGTTGTAGATTCTGATCATACTGACCGCCACCGGAAACTAAGATAATGTTCGAAAACAAAGCTCTTTTTTGAGGTATCTTGAAGTACTTACCCTCAGAGGATGGAGGAATTAGCCAAGGATCCTGCCATCCAACTGCTGTCCTGAACCCCGGCGCGAGTTCCCCAACCTCCACAGGAAGAGAATCACACTCCACCCACAAGCGCGTATGCTACCAGCCGAGTAAGAACACAATCAGTGGGCGGTTGGTGCGGGATTCAAGTATTCGACCATACCCCATGTCGACCAGATGGCACGCGTCGTCTAAGCAGGGCGTGAGCCCAGTTGTGGGGAGCAGTGTGAGCGTCTCCGAGGCTGAAAGGGAGGACAAGGGCGGTGCGAGCAAACATCGCCTCAAGGCTCCCTGTTTGCTTGAGCGTCTGTTTCTCCATGTCGGCTACATCTGAAGAAGAAAAGAACAAAACGAACACAGTATTACTACTTATCGCGAGGTGAGGAAATTTCTGGGTCCCGCAAGTGGCTTCCTCACCTTCCCCAGGATACGCATGCGTTCCTGAGGGACGCGAGCAACGAACACGGCGGGCTTAGCAAGAGACACGAAATTAGTGTAGTCGTTTCCGAGACTTCGATCAGTTTTTAGGTAATTCTCCTTACGGAGAAAGGATGAATTCAGAACCCAAGCTCGAGAGTTCTTGTTTGTTATTCCCCCTACGAATAACATCCAGTATCAGCAACTGCCAATAGCGTTGTCGGTTGCGCGCATTATTGCTATTAAATGCCAAGAGCATATTTCAGACTGTTCTCGCCTTCTCTTCTTACCCTGGCTGTTTTGGTCGCTTAATACGTCTTCCTGTTGCTTCCTTTCACCTACAACATCGGGCCAACATTCCTTCTCCGTCCTCTGACAGGATCCAGCCTGAGGGTCTGGAAAGTTGCGTGCATTCCTCAGCAATGTGAATGATGCGGTCCTAAAACACCGATGCCAGGATGGGTAGCAGCTTCTTTTCCTCGCATTTGATGATTGGTGAGGCGCGGATCTGCCTGTTACGCGTGTAAGGGGACTGTCGAAGAAGGTTCGGACTTTCTTCCTCGTCTACATCAACGTCGCAAGGAAGTCTCGGGAGCTCAACAGCGATGGTCTTGACTCGAGGCGCTTCGATGATGGTCTGTTGGGTGGCTTCATCAGATTGTTGGTTGGGAAGCCAACATATGCGCCATTCTTCGTAGGTGGTAAGTATCCCAAACGACCATAGTAGCCCATGGAAATATCGAAGTTGCAGAAGGTAATCTAACAGCTGCCCGAGAACATTGGGGTGATCAAGAACACCTTGCTGAGGCTTCTTTACTTCTACTACACCAACGGGCTTTCCAAGAAGGGTGATGGCGTAAATATCTAGAAAGGTTAGGTTAGTAGGTTGAACACAAAGCGCACCAAACTCACACATGGTTGGAGCTTGAAAAAAGATAGCTCTTGATAAAGCTGCACTTTGTCTTGCAAGCGCGTAAGGAAGAGAACGTCTGTCAAAGCGTTGACGACGAAGTGCACAATATCAGCCTCGCTTCCCCAGTTCATGCGCTTGCTGTTTTGTAGGGCAATGGTAGAAACTGCCAGGGGATGATCTCGAAGAAGATCCGATCTTGTCAAAACATTGAATGGCCGGGACACGGCTAAGTTGGCCGGGCTGTGATCAAGTGATATGGAGGGATCACTGTGTGAGGTTTGCTTCTGACCTATGGGCGGGAAGCCGCTCACCAGCAGCGAAACAACTAGAAATACTATTATCGCCAGCCAAGATATAAAGATAATCGTTACCGTGGTGATCCTAAGAATTATTAGTAAGGAAAAAGAATTAATCATCCAATCTACCTTCTTCTTGTAATTTGCGTAGAATCAGCAGTGCATCTGAGAGCTCAAACCCAAGTTCTTTGAGCTCGGACTTGGAGCAATCCAGGAGATCAGTCACTTCCAAATTTTTTAGTTTTCTGTTCTGCCGATAGTCTGTCTCAATTTCAAGGCTACCCAAGAAATCCTGCATAGACATAGAGAGCACTGAGACTGAGGGCCGAATTAGAACATTAAAATGCGATGAGGAATACCAGTAGTATCGTCATCTTCAATAAATGCCACATCTTGCTCGTTCATCTCTTCTTCCTCAGACATGTAGAGTGGACACGCCTGGTCATGGTGGGACCCCGCAAGATCAAGGTCATCTCCCGGGCTAGCACAGGTGCAGTTCATGGTCGCAAGGGAAAGAACGAAAGCCTTCCAAGCATCAAAAAAAGTGGCGGGACAAGCTTTCCAAGAAATCGCGAGAGTAGATGTAGGCAGAACAAGGATGTAAACTTTGGTTATTTGTTATTCCCGACGACATCAAAGATCAGTAACTGCCAATTGCGTTGTCAGTTGGTTGCCCAATCTTAATATTGCCGTTCAAATGGCACACCCAAAGCGCTTTCTTAGACTCTCTTCTTCCCCTTTGGCTGTTTTGGCGGCTCTTCTGCTTCTTCCTGTTGCTTCCTTTCACCGCCAACATCCGGCAAAGATTCCTGCTCGATCAGTTCTCTGACTGGCTTGGGTTCAGCCGGAGGGTCAGGAATGTTGCGTACGTTCCTCAACCACATTCGATATTCTCCATAAAAGTGTTTGTGACCTGGCGCAGCCACAACAATTGCAACACCGGGGACAAAATTCCCCTTTGGTGTGGGGAGACTCTCGGTTCCTTTTGATGCGAGAAAGTTAATTTTGAAAAGGCAAAGAAAGGAAAGGAGGTTACATACCTGTTCCCTCAGGGAATGGATGGTACATTTTGCAGCCTTTTATATTCGCCACCTGATGAAGCATGAATGGAGGCCCGGATTGTTCTTTCTCCTCCTTTCCTTTCTCTTTTTCTTCCTCTTCCCCGCTTGCCTTCCTTTTCTTTTTCTTGCTTCCACCATCGGGCGATTCGGTGCTTACTGTAAGTAGTTTGAATTTGTGGTATTTTACGAAATGTCAAATTGAAGCAATAACAAACCTTGCACGCTTGTGGAATCAGCCAAATAAAGGAAGATGGGGAGGATCTTCTGGGTTCTGAATTCCTCAAGGTTGTTCCAAATTGTGTTTTCATAGTCCGGAATAAGCTCGGTATCAACTTCCTCTCTGTCTTCAGGTGCTTCCTTCCTCTTTGATTGCACTATCATCAAGACCATGTCACATCCCTCGTGTGGCCAAATTTTCAACACGCTGAGTGCTTCTCCCCAGGGAGAACTCGTTCGATTGATCCTGGCCGCGCCTCCTGTCTCTTCACAAAGTTTCCGTAGTTGGGCAGCACTTGAAATCGGTTGGGAGAGCTTTGTCACATGAAAATCGGTCGGACGGTGATAGGTGATACCGTCCTCGTAGTTTTTGGTGAGGTTGAAATATTCAGGCAGAATAGCATCGGTTAAATAGTTCCCCTCGCCACGCTGCTTCTCAATTAATATGCGATGAAACAAGAGGCTCAAGTTCTGTTCGATGTTCTGCTCGCAGGAGAGAACGCTTTCAAAGGACAAGATTGGTTCATAAGGGAGCTTCAGCCTTTCATCCCATAGTTGAACCGCAACAATTAATGCGACTTGAGGGAATAACTATAGCCGAGGATTGAGAAAGACATCAAACCAATTCTTCTTACCCCCCTCTCTTCGAAGAATTCAAAAGCACAGCATTTCTAAATCTCCCCACCGAAGGACAGAAATACACCCATCGTTGTCTATACACTCATAACGTTCTACTGACTTGGTGAGACCTCCATTCAACAATCGAGAATACAACAAAGTCCTTGCTCGTATAAAGTCGTCCCCTTTCGGGATGAGAGCGTTAGGGGTAGCACTTTTGAATCTGCACTCACCATCTTCGGCTAAAAATCTTGAGGCTATTTCCGGATATGCTTTGCTTCGGGCAGTTGTCAGAGTCGCTGAAAGGAGGCGCCACCAATGCTCACGCTGGTGATCCAAAGCCTCTTCAAAAAATGCTTTGTACCCCGCGATGTAAAAAGGCGGGCCATCTGGTGATTTGGCCTCTGTTGGCCATTCACTTACTTGTGTTGGCGAAGTATCTCTATCCATGATCCCTCTTAGGGGAGGAACGCTACAGTGCGAGAGCACAGAGAAGAAGATGCGGAGAAGTCGGGGATGTCCACATAGCGCGGTGTGAATGAATTTCACAAAGTCAGGATAGGGATTCATCGCACCCAAGGATTTCATGATTGTAGCAAACTCTTGGGGGATTAGCGGAGGGACTGTAAGGAAGTCGAAAGGGCGCTCCAAAGGAAATATGCCCTGGATTCCTAAGGGATTGTTCCCAGATAGAATTGGGAAAATGATCGCGTTTGCCTGCCTAAAAACCAAGAGATAAGAGAACTGAACTGGAAGGGGTTGGGTTCTTTGTTTACCATTCTGATCTCATGCGAGGACTGCCCGAGGTCATGCCTGAATATAAGGCATCGGTAAACTCCATGAAAAACTGTTCGCCTTGTCTGATTAGATACTCTGTATCATCAATAACCAAGACAATCAGCAATGGGTGGCCTTGTTGAATTCCCATCTTATCGTGAATGAATTTGCCAACTTCACTCAAGCCTAGACTTTTGAAGGCGGGATGGTGTCTTCAGTGTGAAGGCAGTCAGAGTATTGTTTTTCTAAGGCAGCTACTTACGTGGAAAGAAACTCTGCATAACCTGTTTGTTGGTCGGGAACGAGAAAAGCATGGAGAAGACGCATAGCGAGGTAAAAGTTTGCCCCGGTTTCTTGAACTGGGGGCAAGCTCCTGGTCTCGAAAACTGATCCGAAACACCAGCCGGGTCTTTTCGAGTGCGGCAATCATAGGATCGATAGGCTAACGACCAGTAACGTTAAAAAATAGGTGTACTGTTGTTTCACTGTTACCTTATTGACTTTAACTTGCTTCTGGGCAACTCGAGCCAGGTACTGTGGAATGCCCTCGGTTAAGACGCAGGTTTTCCCTATCCCAGCAATACCGGCACAATTGGTGAAGTAAACTCGGTGGTGGCGATCAAACCCTGAACCTTCGGCCATTTCTTTAAGGAGATAGTTTATGCAATAAACCAGTTCGGCGAGGTCCCTGTCCAAGTTCTGAAACGGAAAATACAGGCCAACATCCGCTACGCATTCGTCCGTTGGAATGGTGCCTCGAAGTAGCACTGATTCGCGTGGGAAATTCACAGGCCCCTCGTACAGCCTAAGGAGCTGTAGAACAAGAGGCCATTGGCGAGAGGTAGAAGTGTCGCCGATGTTCATGTCGTGATCAAGTTCGACTTTTCTTCTTTCTGCGCGAAACTTCTGGTTGCCTCCCGCCAAAACTTTAGTGTAAAAGTTTGGATTTGAAAGATAGTCTCTAGAGCACATACCCCTTTATTGGTAACCAACCAACTCGGTCAACACACCATCACAGTGGTACGGGGGGACCCGTTACCACAGAGGGCAAGTATCGCCACTCCGTCGGCCATGCCCGATATAATGATAACTTGGAAGAGGACGGTGTTGTTTCATCAAGCTGTACCAGCACGATCAAAATCATCGCCACAGACAGAAATAGCAGGCCGAAGAGGGACGCACAAAAACCCGCGTTTCCAACCACCATCCAGCCCCAAAAATAAGGACTGGTGCAGGTAAAATACCACAAAAAACTGCTTGTTCATTGCATTCTTCACATCATATTGGTTGTTGTGTTTCTTCTAATCGCCTGAACAATGGAGGTGTAGCATCAAGTGATGGTGGTGTCTCATTGCAGCAGTGTAAAACTGATTGGGCCAAGTGCATTGGAAGATAGGTGGGCTATTCAAAAGTGGTGCTATGGCAAATAGTGATGAGTGCAGGTGAACTACAAGTTGAAGGATGAGTGGTGAAAGTGAAAATATTTGTTGTGAGAAGTTACTCACACTCTTGGAAAAAGAAAAATCCTTTCAATTTTTTCATTTTGAAACGACACCGCGCTGATTTCCTTTTCATGCATCCTCCGCCACTGCCGATTTATCCTTAGAAACGAAAAGGCTCCGTAGCTCTCTATTCATTTCCTTGAGCACCGTGATCAATTGTCCAGGCATACACCCGAATAACACCACCTTCGCCACCGCACATCACACAATAACCATTCAATATCTGACTGACTGTGTTGTTCCTTGAAGAGCAAATAGATGCCCGTTTCCTCTTCGCTGGGAAACAGCGACCTCCGCACCGACGCCATCTGCGCCATACAGTCCATTGCCTGTTGCGCACGGGCCCCTTTCGATGTGGTGTACAGATCGAGGAAGAGTTTCGTGGTGGCAGGGTCCCGAATCACGGCGCACCAATTGACCGGCGCCTGCCCCCTGCCGGTATTGTTCTTCGATTCATCGGGCGCCGTTCCAATGAAATCGAAAGACAGACACTCCAGAGAGAGCGCTAAGGCATGCTCCTTTAGCTTAGCCTTGACGTCTAATGGTAATGGGTGGAGGCGTGGATTAGTGTTGGTGATTAAATTGAATATAGTCTATCAAAAGCAATGACATCATGGCAGTCACCTTTGTTTAACATGCCGCTGTTTGGGGCAAGTTGGCTGAGAGTTGACAAGGAGAATCGGAATACGTCTAGCAAGCAAGCGTCTCTGAAGGAAATGGCTATCTGCCTCTGCCCCGATTGAGAAAAGCCGCCCACTTTGCGCTGGTTCAGGTCGGATACTAATTGGCCGAGTATTCGTAGCCCGAGAATACAATGTTCGACTGATGCCTGTATGAAAGAAAAAACATGGTCAATAGTGGAATTACCAATAATGTGGGGGCATCGGCACAACCTGAAGAAATTTGCAGAGTTGTTGGATGACCTCTTGGTGGTCATCTGTGTCGAACCAGGCCAGTTTTATGATGAGACAAACCAGCTTGATCAACGCCTTGAGCACAAACTCGTTTAATTTCTGAAGCCCTCTGTTGGCTATATACCCCAACAAGTAATTCCCTAAAAGTGAATGCATTCAGAATGGCCAGGGGATTGCGGGGGAGGGGGGGGTTTGTGAAAAGGCAAACACATTATTAGTTGCGGGGTTCGTACGCATTTCCATCCGCGCTTGTAAATTGAGGGAGGTCCACTGATTGTCAACAATTTTTGTTATACAGTTGGTCGCCAGGAAAACTGCGTAGGGGGACGCCGAGTTCTCCATGATCCAATGCGCCAGCGGGAGGACATCGAGGCTGACAGGCTCGAGGAACAGTTGTAGCTTGGCGGCCTGGTCCCGTTCAAGTTGGGGCGAGCTGTCCGTGTAGAGCATCTCGCTGGGACCCTCGACGATGCTAAGGTCCTGCTGTGTCATGACGAATCTCTTTTGTACAGGGACAACGACCGTTTGTGTTTGTGTTGGGGCGCTAGAGTCCTGTGGTTTATCATCTTCCTCGTTTTCTTCCTCGCTTGGAGATTGTGGTAAAGCCAAATTTCTTCCCCTTAGCCTTGCAAAATGTTGTTTTCTCCTTACTCCTCGCCTCTGTTGGCTGTGAGTTGCTCACACGCAAAGATAAAACAAATGTTACCATTCTGGGCTTCTTTGAGTTATTGTTAAACATAGAAGCTATGGTTCGTTGTACGGATGTAGCGAAGCCATCCCCAAAGAGAGACCGCCCCCAGTCAAAGAAACTCTGCAGATTCATCACCGCAAGAGGAATGGCAAGCGCACAGATGAAAAGTTATCGAGACACCCGTACTCCACTGCTGCTTGGTAGCTTGCCCGCGCAATGGTTGCTTCGATGACTGCCTGAGTTTGTACTAGTTTGCGAAACACTTGCTGTTACTTTTTACAGTTTAACGGTTTTTGCTTCCTCGAACGTAGGGGAAAAAAAAAAATCACTATCCTCGTTTTCCAAGAACCGCGAGATTATATAGAACATTTATTGGGCGCAACTACCCAAAAGCCACAACCTCTCATGTTCTTGTTGGGTGAATTTCCTAAATAACTTGATTATGTCTGTATACTGTTCTTGTCGATGGTGTTGCCTCACGGAGAAACTTCTTTCCGTGAGCTTGCGTTTTGGTGGTGTAAACCTCAAAAGTAGCGCACGATTGTGTTATTGTTAAGGGTTTAGGTAGCTGGGTTGTTAATTCTCTACCTCTTGGTTGCCGCGAAGGCCTAGATTTGATGGCAGCACAAAAAGAAAAGAAACAGTGTGAAAGGAAGAATTACTTGTTGATGAGTCTTTTCCTCTTGTGCTTCATCTCTTCCCTTTTCTTCAATTCAAACTTGAGTTCCTCCGACAGACTCACAAAGGAATCGGTGCGTCGCACGACTTCAACATGATTGATGATGAAGCTGCTGCAAGCCGCTCGCAGACTCAACGCCTGCTGAGTGTCTGCGAGAGCGAACAGGCACGCCACGTTCTCCACTTCCACACTCTGTTCCAACACGTCCTGACACAACTGCTTCAAAGGGGTGATGGAGTACCTGTTGGCGGCCACCAACAGGTTCAGCCAGTCCTCCCCGCTGGTTTCCTCCATCTCCACCCCGTTGGTGTAGAGGTACCTCACCATCGCATGGAATGTCATCAGCGAAACTCCGCCATTGAGATGCGAAACTCCAGAGTGATACGGCGATGATGCGGTCGAGGTGTCGACATAAATATTCTTATCGCGACTCTCTCGCAGACCCCCCAACAGGAGGGCCTTGAAGTAGGGACTCCGCGCACAGAGGATCACCTTGTGCGCATGGAGTCTCTGCGAGGGGTACACGACATCACCGGACTCCTCACCCCACTGCACCTCCTCCATCCCCGCCACGGTTGTTGTCGTTGTTGTTGAGAGAGGGTGAGTGTAGCGGTAGGGTGTCTCTGAGGGGAAGACGAAGTTGACGTCGCTGAAGAGAGGGTTGTTGAAGGCCCATGCGAGGTTGGCGTTGAGAGTGGAGGGTGTCCTAAGCCACGTCAGCACGAGATACTCCGTGATGCGCTCGAGGTGTTCCTCTCCGTATCGTTTTGCGACTGCGAGTAATCGCCCTATCATGTCCTGCGAGGCATCCGCTACATCCGTGTACAGGAACTGTACCTAAAGATTGCGTCGTGAGTGGGTGTCCTGTGTGGTGAGGTGAGGTGTGTTGTGGTGTGGTGTGTTGTGCTTTCATTAATTCATAGAGAAAATGGGTCAACCGTTTAAGAAACCCTGTTAAAGGCAATACAGGGCCGATTGAAGGGCGGATGTTCTCATCCTTCCTTCCTTCAACAGTAAACTGAAGAAGAAAGGAGAAGAGGGTATCCACCCATTCCCAGATGCAAAAATAGCGATAATATTGAGATTGTGAACGCATGAAGCGAACACTACCAGATATTAAGCTGATAAGAACAGATACTACATTCGATCTAAGCCAAAAGGCCGAGAAGAATTGGAGTTTTACCCTTGCCCCCTTTCGCATATTTATACCCCGCTTGAACGGAGTTATCGAAAGGTAGTAGAATAGGCAATTGTCGACACACAAGAGAGGTTGGGGTGGTGGGGGGGGGGGATGAGGGTGTAACTTACAAAGGCTAGGAATACAGGATAGGTTGTGTCGGTGATGGTCACCTCACTGAGCCCTGTGTCCATAACAGTGGCGCTCTCACGCTTCCAAGAGGGAGATAGCAGGTAGTCTTCCGATATGACCATGGCTGAGGCGGAGGTGGAGGTGTTGTTGGTGGTGGTAGTGGCGGGTTGACTGAACGAGAACATGTCCCTAAAGTACTTGCTGCGGGCCGAGAGAATGACCTTGTGCGCATAGATAGGCTTCCCTTCGACCCAGATAGTCATATCACTCGAAGATCGGTTATTGCAGTATACCTCAAGATCTTGGGTTTGTTCCGAATCTATTGGACATAGATTTAGCTACTTCTCTTGTTGTGCGTGTG
>Ga0097683_1003818_pt1 | contig 10907 bp, 6 predicted proteins | sample ThiBio_1000_plan_2_FD_72846 | JGI IMG/M metagenome (GOLD analysis project Ga0097683, IMG submission 72846) | Wastewater bioreactor microbial communities from Cape Town, South Africa - Thiocy_cont_1000_plan - 1398105538256 (version 2) (version 2) ...
TTATTTATCTGCGAACCGACTTGTTGCCGACCCTTGAGTCATGAGTAAGCTAATGTGCTTCTGAATCCTGCTTCACATAGAAGCGATAGCGTATCGTCCAGCGCGCAGTTTTCCCCGGAGGGATATTTAGGTGGATATATGCCTCAGGGCAGATGGTGGAACGAATCGACCAGAAGTTCAGCTGCGACATGGGAACATCGGCAGTCTGTTCGACACCTACATGAGTACGTCGATTCTCGACTCTAAGATCATAGTCGGAGGTGCTATTTGAGAAACCGGTCAAATAGCTGGTGACGCTTTGTCCAGCCTGGAGTTCTTGCCGGTAGACAATATCTCTGCCATCGATTGCTCCACCATGCCGTAAAGCCTGTTCAGCTTTAGGCTCAAAAGGAAAGCTAATGACCATGTCGGGCCCCGTAGGGGTCCCATCGAGCATAAAGAAGTCGTGGTCATAGACCTGTGTATCAATCGTCTTTGTGCCATTATTCTTTAACTCGTGCTCCAGGATGAGAGCAGGCTCGTCTTTTGCGAGGCTCAAGGTTTTTTTATATACATACGCGAAGCCCGATTTTGAACGAAGGTCCTGTCTGAAGGAGACGCCGTCCCGCCTGCTGTGCACCGTCCATCGTCCTCCATCAATGAGCGGATAGGTTGCGGTGAAAGCGTATGGCGAATTATCGACCTTGCGCAGGACTCCGACTCCCGGTTTCAAGAATGGCTCTCCGGGCTTTGCTTCGCGATAATTCACTGAACTGAGACCATCGCTCGACCGGAACTCTTCTACGGGACCGGTAATTGAATCATTCAACAAGGGGTCATAACGAGGAAACCAGACTCCAAAGTAGGTATGCCCCTTGTAGGCCAAACAGCCAACCACGCCAGACCAGTCAAAGCGCAAGCCACGATAGTAGCCATTCTTCGCATCGGGCAGGTAAACCACTGCGTTTACGAGCCCGTTTGAGATAGAAGTCTTTGGATAGCTGGACTGCAGGAGCGAAGTGCAGCCCTTCCCGTCCGTACCACTCTGCGCGCGTGCCCATGCTGCCCGAACCGGCTGAACAAGAATAGCCAAAGTGAGAGAAGCCAAGATCAGGGGCTGCACCCGGCTTCTACGAGATTGATTCATGCTCGCCTCCTCGCATTACAGATGAACTCCCCTCGATTTATAGATGGTCCGGCACGCAAACGATTTCTGCCGCGATCACTTTTGGGACGGATGGATCGACTCCCCGAGTTGAACGGATGTATTCCTAGGGCAATGCAAAGGCGACATACACTCCCCCACTCGGCTTGCCGCTGCTTTGGCCTCCGCCACTGGCGATGACAACATACTGCTTGCCATTCACCATATAGGTGGATGGTGTGGCGAGGCCGGAGAACGGAAGCTCAGTCTCCCAAAGCAGCTTTCCGGTACGGCTGTCATAGGCGTGAAACTTCCGGTCAAAAACGGTAGCGCCTATAAAAAGCAAACCGCCCGCAGTGACAATCGGGCCACCGTAGTTATCGGACCCGGTGTCGCGCATTCCTTTCGCAGCCAGTTCCGGGTATTCTCCGAACGGAATTCTCCACAGGTATTTACCTGTATTCATGTCAATCGCATTCAAGGTTCCCCACGGCGGCACAATCGCCGGATAACCTTCCGGGTCGAGGAATCTGCGAAATCCTATGGTGTTATATGGCATGTCGTTCGTCGAAGCACTCACAGCCTTCTGGTCGATGGCGGAGGACGTTGCAGAAGCTGTCGCGGCCTTGCCTCGCGCTTTATTCTGCTGCTGCGGAGTCTTCGATATATAGCGCACTAAAGCCTCAGCCTCTTCACTGCTCAGGTTATTGAAGGCAGGCATACGGCCTTTTCCATGCTGGATTGTCTCTGCGATCTCCTTGTCGCTCAGAAGCCCTTCAATCCCAATCAGTGAAGGGACGGAGGGTGGCGAGCCCGCGCGATTGCTGCCGTGGCAAACGCTGCATTGGCTCTGGTAGATCTTCTCACCCAGACTTCCTGGCGGTGGCGGCACGGTAAGGCCTACGAGCCACGCAGTGTCATTTTCATTGATGTAGATCACTCCTGTTGTCGGATCGACAGCAGGGCCGCCCCACTCGGCTCCTCCCGCGAAGCCCGGCAGATCAACCGTCAGCTTGTCTACGCTGGGAGGGGTGAACTGACCACCGCCGGCCATTGCTTTGAACTCCTTCACCGCCCAGGCATGTACCTCCGGCGTTCGGGTCGTCAGCATATCTTCAGTGACGTTTTGCCGCGTGAACGGCAATGGCAGCGTTGGAATTGGTTGCGTTGGAGAGGCTACCTCGTCCGGTACGGTGCTCGCCGGAAAGGGTGTTTCTACAATGGGGAAGAGTGATTTGCCGGTGACGCGGTCGAGGATGAAAAGGTATCCCGATTTTGAAGGCTGCGCCACAGCGTCAATCCGCTTGCCGTTACGAGTGAGCGTCACCAGCGCGGGAGCTGTAGGAAAGTCGCGATCCCACAGATCATGATGGACGCCTTGAAAGTGCCATATTCGCTTTCCCGTCTCGGCGTCCAAAGCCAGTAGGGTATCCGCAAAAAGATCATTGCCGATTCGATCGGCTCCGTAGAAGTCGAAGACGGCCGATCCTGTTGGCACATAGACGATCCCACGTTTCATGTCGATCGTCATGCCGGCCCAGTTATTGGCAGCCCCCCCATTCTTCCAGGCGTCCTTGGGCCAGGTATCGTAGCCAAACTCGCCGGGATGCGGAATCGTATGGAAGGTCCATCGAATCGCGCCGGTATGCACATCGTATGCCCGTATATCGCCAGGCGGCGAAGGATGTGTCTCAGGGTTTTGGCCGCCGACGATGATAAGGTCTTTGTAAATTGCCCCGGGCGATGTCATTCCTACCGACTGCTTGAGATAGTCGCCTCGCAGCCCTTTGCGTAAATCGACTCTGCCGTCTTCGCCAAAGCTTGAAATTGCCTTTCCTGTCTTTGCATCCACCGCATAGAGATAATTTTGAAACCCGGCGAAGATGCGGCTCTCATGACCATCGGTCCAGTAGGATACCCCGCGCGATCGCGCCATCCCCTCGAGTCCGGAATCGAAGATCCAGAGCTGCTTGCCCGTTGCAGCATTGAGCGCGATTACGCTGTGCTGGGGCGTGCAAGTATACAGAACATCTCCAATGACAATAGGGTTCGTTTCGAGGCCACCCCGCTCTCCGGTATCAAACTTCCACGCCACCACAAGGTTCTTTACATTCTTGCGGTTGATCTGCGTCAGGGAGGAGTAGTGATCACCTGTTGCCTGTCCGCCGTAGACCTGCCACCCCGTCGCGGCGGATTCACCTCGCGCCGCTTTCGGGTTCGCGCCATAGGCCATCCACGGATTAGAAATGCAGATTCCCAATCCCAACATTAACGTGGTAATTGCGGGTAGCTTCTTCATATCGATTGTCATTAGCTTGCCAGGATAAGGGATGCCTGAAGCATAGCTCGCGTGTAGCCGATGTCGAATACCATCCCGGCGTATCCGCCGCCTCCAGGATATTGATTGTGGATACCGACCGCGCGATCATAGTCCAGTGCCCGTTCATGCTCCGGGTATATCAGGCGCTTGTACTTGACTCGAACTAACTCCCTCATCACTGCCAGCATGTTGTTATCGCCCGTGTCGATAAACCCTTCTACGTATTTGTCATTAGGAACTGTAATCGTAGGGTTGCGATAGTGAACATGGTTGATTCGGTCCCGCGTCCCGAAGTAACGGCAAACCTCGACCGGATCGTGCCCCGTCTCCCGCGTTACGCCGCAGTCGAAGGTGATGCCATTGGCGGGACTGTCCACGATGCTGATCAGATGTTTCCATCCGTCTACCGTCGCCATGATCTGACCCGATCCGCGGCTAAGTGCGATCGGTGGATCGTTGGGATGCAACGCAAGGCGAACGCCTGCCTTATCGGCCACTGGAATCACCGCTTTTAGAAAATAGGTGATGTTCTTCCACATCTGTTCAAGACTATGCACGCCTTCCTCTGGAAGCGGAGGAAGATTCTTCACTCGATCTACATCAAACCCGGTTAGCCCTGCTCCGCCCCGGCCATCGACTTCGTAGTAGCCCTCGATAGCGCGATGGGCATAGAAGTTGTACTCAATCGTCGGCATTCCGACTTTGCCTGCCGCGCGAATAGAGTCTTTGAAGAGTTCGATCTCGTGGTCCCGCCCGGGGCGGCCATAAACCGTATTGGGAAATCCGCCAATCATCATGTTGCTGATCGTCAATCCGCCGGTCTTGCACTTGTCGACCATGCTGCGCAACTGTGGCTCGGTCCATGGCATCGGAGGCCCGCCCATCAGGACATGGTTCACACCGAGCTGCTTTACCTCCCGCATCGACTTGTCGGTAATATTTCTGCCGTTCAAAGGAGCAGCGAGCTTAGGTGTCCCAGGACCTTCCTGAGGCATCCCTATAGGAAGACTTCCGGCCGTCCTCTTCGTCGACGCTTTAGCTCGCACAGGTGAAGCAGCAGACAGAAGCGCCGCCGAACACATACCGGTCACCAGATCTCGTCTCGACAAGCTAGAACTCATAGTTAGACTTTCCCTTTCTAAAATCTTCTTGATGGAAGCTGCTGGTCTCTCTTGATGATCCCTACTTGGTTGCCGTGAAAGCTCAACCGCGACAATACTACGACGCGGGCGAGTATTGAGGAAATATTCTTGACCCGCCAGTGATGAAGGATCTTTTCTTTAGCTCATTGGAGTAGGCGTAGTAACCATGATGTCCTCATCGTGACAAGCGAGGCCGCCGACCGGTGGGTTACCTCCGCTGCCTGCGTCGGCACATCCGACCTCGCGATCGCCGTTTCGGGCGCTGCAATGTCATCGCTTCGAAAAAGTGCATGACTGCGCTATTAAGTCGTTGACACCCGGTCCAAGCTATATATATATTGCCCCAGATATTACTATCAGCTTTAACGTGTAAGTCTGTTTCTAAAGCGTATAAATAGGCGGGCTCGTTCCTCCACTTTTCACCACAGGAAGGCAGGCGCTTTATGGAAAAACGCATAAAGACTTATGGCCTAATCAGCGGAATCGGCCACGCCATTTTTAATGACCCGCAGACCGCGGGATCAAACGCCAGAATAACTGGGGGAGCCTGCGATCAGGAGAATGCAGGCAGCTACCGTTTCGTGAAGAGTGAAATGGAGAGCGATTTAACCGACGAATGCCAGCGGCGACATTCGTCCTCACTTATCGGATTGTCCTTACTCGCGCTGCTTATGATTCTCTTCTCCGGCTCGAAGCTTCAGGCCCAGACAGGCTCCATCTCAGGGACCGTCGTCGACCCGGGTGGCGCGTCCATAGCAGGAGCCACGGTCCAGGTTGTCAATCATGCGACTGGAAATACCACCCGAGAAGCAACGACTGGAAATACCGGTACATTCAGGGCGCTGAACCTGCCGCCTGCCACCTATGATGTCAAAATCTCTGCCACCGGTATGAAGAATTTGCAGCGGAGCGGCATCGTGCTCGATCAGGAGCAGGATCTTGGTCTTGGCCAGTTACAGATGTCAATTGGAGAACGGTCAGAGACGGTTACCGTCAACTCGGAGGAGCCGCTCATTGAAACAGAGACGTCGAACCACTCGGCTGTCATCTCGTCCCGGCAAGTGCTTGAACAGCCTTTGAACGGACGCGACTTTGAATCTCTGATGACGACATTGCCCGGGGTGGTGACAAACAATACCTCTCAATTCCGGCTGGTCTTCAACCAAACCAACGACTTCTTCGTGAACGGAATGCGCGGTACGGCAAACAACTTCTTCCTCGATGGTGTTATCAATACTGACGTTGGAGCAAACGACGGCCAGTACACCGATCTCAGCATCGACGCCGTAGGCGAATTTAAAACACTGACCGGCAACTTCAACGCGGAGTACGGCCGTAGCCCCGGCGTGATGATTCTGGTCAACACCAAGGCGGGCGGCGACCACTTCCATGGCACGGCTTATGAGTTCGTTCGAAATACCGCCTTTGACGCAAACGACTGGTTCAGCAATCATCAGGGAAAACCGCGCTCGATTCTGCACTTCAATCAGTTCGGCGGCAACATCGGCGGTTACATTCCGATTCCGAAGATCTCACCGAGAAGCAATAAAAGAGCGTTTTTCTTCTTCAACTACGAGGGAACTCGATCCAGCAAGCCGACGGGCAGCACTTTCTACACGATGCCGAATCCGGCACTCCTTGGCATTGGTACTCCGACTGGCGATGCCGACATGTCCACCCTCTACCGTGCAGGGAACGAGTGCGCAAACAATGGAACCTCAACCTGCACGCCGATCACCGACACTAGCGGGAATCCGGTCCGCAACGGATCGGTCTTTATTCCCGGAACGATCCAATACAACAAATTCGGGGAGGTGCAGACCGGGACGGTTTATCAAGGCAACATCATTCCTAAAAGCGACTTCGGCACGCAGTATCAGGCCATGATCAAAAACATTACGCCGGGATACCGCGGTAGCTTCAATAACCCGGTCTATAACAATGGCTTCAGCGATATGCAGCAGATTGCCTTCCAGGACACTTACACCTTCCGCAAGAATCAGTACGTAGCCCGTGTCGACTTCAACTTTGGCCCCAGGGCCAATGCTTTCTTCCGCTACGTGGATGACCGGCAGCAGGAGAGCCAGGGCTTCGGCATCTTCTCCGGCCCCAGCTTCCCCGTCTATCCACAATTCCGCAAGAAGCCCGGGAAGAGCTATGCATGGAGCCTCGTGAACGTGATCTCACCCACGCTTACGAATGAAGTCACCGTCGGCTGGATGCACCTGGATCAGGTCGTCGACATTCTCCCGGGCACACCTAAGGAAAAATTTGACAAGCAAACGATCGGCTATACCTTCAACGATCTCTATCCCTCTACGAATACTCATAACCTCGCTCCAGCCCTCAACAGCGGAGACGGTTATGTCAACACGGGCACCTTTCCTCCCGGTTGGACCTCCACGGGGAACACGGTGGTTGTCACGGACAATGTGACCAAAGTCCTTGGAAATCACGTGATTAAGTTTGGAGTTTTTGGCGACTTGAATGAAAACGGGCAGGAAGGGAGTTGGCAGGAGAACCCTAGCTTTAACTTCGGCGCCAGCAATCAGAATGCAAATAACAGCAACTCAGGCATCGCGAACATGATTCTGGGGGATTACACCACAGTCAGCCAATCAAACAAGTATGCCTTTGGTCACTTTCACTTCGTCCAGTACGAAGGTTATGCCCAGGACACCTGGAAGATCTCCCCGAGACTCACGCTTGATTACGGCATGCGCTATGAGTTCATCGGACCCACCTATACGACCTCTCCCTTCTATCAGTATTATTTTGAACCGTCTTCATACAACCCCGCGAATGCGGTCCAAATTAACACCGCTGACAATATCCCCGGACAGGCACCCACCAAAGGTTCCATCATCACTGGCTCAGGAAATCCCTACAACGGCATGGTTCAGGAAGGCACGAAGGGATTTCCAAAAGGTGGTCTGAATCCTCGCTACAATAACTTCGGTCCGCGCGTTGGTTTTGCCTATGATGTCTTTGGAGACGGCAAGACCGCGTTTCGCGGCGGCTTTGGCATCTTCTACGAACGCTATCAGCAAAACGTCTTCAACTTCGGAGGAATCAGCAATCCTCCTCAGGTGTATACGCCCACAATCTATGGGGGCAAAGTTGGAGATCTTAGCCCATCTCTCGTCGATGGTGCGCCGTTGACTCCTGCAAGCGGAGTCCTGGGGTCCGATCGTGCGGGTCAAATTCCTACGACCTATGGTTACAACATTGGAATCCAGCAGCAACTACCCTATAAATTAGGTTTGAATATCACATACATTGGGAACGTCAGCAGGCACCAGATGTATAACCAGCAGTTGGAGCAACTCCCTCTGGGTTACACAACCAGCACACCGATCCTGGCTACGGTTAACAATGTCCAGGCTGCCATTCTCCCGTATAAGGGCTATAACACAATTCAGTACAACGTGTTTGGTGCCAACAGCAGTTACAACGGCCTTCAGGTCCACCTCGAACGCAGGTTCAGCAATAAGTTCACACTGAATGCGGACTACACGTTCTCCAAGGCCGTCGATCTGGACGACGTTGACAGCAACCAGAATGCGTTTCCGGACTACACTCAACTGCACAAGTTCTACGCGCCTGCGGGCTTTGATCGTCGCAACGTCGTCAACATTCAATATGTCTATAATTTTCCCGATTTCCGGGGATCCAATAAACTGGTCCAACTTACCGCTGGCGGTTGGGAATTATCTGGTGTCTCCCAGTTCTGGAGCGGCAGCCCCTGCTTGAACAGCGGAGCAGGCGGCGCCGGCGATTCCTGCGATCTATCGTCCAGTGGAAACCTCGGCAATGGTGGCTTTGGCCATATTCGCCCGGACTACCTCGGTGGTCAGATTATGGCCAACCATACCCATGACGTGCCGGCTGGAAAAAATCCAATGTGGTTCAATCCGGGCGTCTTCGCGCAGCCGGCTAACGGTAGTTTTGGAAACTTTCATCGCAATACCATCTATGGGCCAGGGGTGAACAACTACAACATGTCCCTGTACAAGAACGTGAACATTACAGAGAGCGTACGCTTCCAATTGCGGTTTGAGTTCTACAACATCTTCAATCACACGCAATGGGGTACTGTTAACACCTCTCTCTCAGCACCGGCGCCAGGCACGCCCTTCTCGGGAACCAACGCGGGTAGCGCGGGCCAAATCAACAGTACGCGCGATCCTCGTCAAATGCAGCTTGGCGGTAAGTTCTATTTCTAAGACTGCCGAAATCCTGATAGGCCGGGTTCATGTGACAATGAACCCGGCCTATTCTTTAATGTCTGAAAGAAGCAAAATAACAACGGGCGCATGAAAGTGTTCCAATGCAGTGTGAAGAACCGCAGATTTGTCATGAAACCTCTCGCATTTATCGTTACGGCTATCCTTCTCTTCGCATCCAGTTCTGGAGTTGGGGCTCCCCTGAATGCGACGCGACGGACCTTCGATTCAGCGGTCCAGGCGTTGAATACAGGAAGATATCCCGAAGCGGAGGCGGGTTTTCGCAGGGTTCTAACAGCCGACCCGCACAACATCAGCGCGCTTGCGAATCTTGGCGTGTTGTATGCAAAGACACATCGCTACTCGCTGTCGATCGAGACCTATCGAAAGGCTCTAAAAATTGATCCTGATCTGCGCGAGATTCAGCTCGATATCGGTTTGGCGTACTTAAAACAAGAGGACTACGCACAGGCGCTGCCCTATTTTCGACAGCTACATGATCGAGATCCTTCGAATCGTCGGGTAGCTATGCTGCTGGCAACATGTCTCATGTCAAACGATGATCCCGAGGCTGGCATCAGGTTGTTGAAGCCACTAACCGAAGCGCGCAACTCAGACCCTGCGGCGGTCTATCTTCTGGGCATTGCCTATTCGCGAGCGGGGCTGGCAAAGCAGGCCCAGGAGACCTTCACCAGTCTTTTCTCCAGCGACGCCACTCCCGCGCAGACCAATTTTCTAATGGGTAAGGCATACTACGACGCCACTAACTTCCAGGAATCTGCGCAATCTTTCAAGTCCGCCGTACAGGAAGACCCTCATTTCCCCGGCGCCTACCGCGAATTGGGTAAAGCATATATCGGTCTCCATCAGAATATGGCTGCGGAAGAAGAGCTGAAGCATGCAATTCAAGAAGATCCGCAGGATGGGAGTGCTTATTATTTCCTCGGCGCCTTGTTGGTTCAGACCCACCACTTCGCGGAGGGGCTCTCCTATCTAAAGAAGGGGCAAGTGATCGAGCCCGATTCGTGGTCGACTTACTTCTACATGGGAAAAGCGGAGATCGGAATGAACAATTCTGCCGCAGCGATTCCTTTCCTGGTAAAGGCCACGGACTTGAATCCCGGTGACTCGGGGGCGCTTTACTTACTCGCGAAGGCGTACCGATCGGAAGGCCAGACAGCACGTGCTGAAGCGACGATGCATCGCGTTAGCGATCTACATATTGCGGCACTCGATGCGGAAAAGCGCGCTTTGAAGGACGCAGGCATTGTGAAGGAACGGTGACCATGAGGCATGGATGAGTTTCGGCGGACTTCGTTCCGCAATGATGAACGAGGTGCTTCAGTTCTTTCTCATATGGGCAGGAGCGCTTGTCGTGCCGATCCTCGGCTTGGTTGAAACGGGAGACTGGACCGGGTTGAAGGTACGCATTATTACAAATACTGGCTCTGATAATTATCTCCACCTGTGGACGACCTTAGGGCATTTCAAGATCGAATTGGCTGTTTTACCGGATGGGAACAGTAATGGGAACACTTCCTGCCTCACTGCACCACCTCGACATCTTCTCCGTTGGTTTTGAGCAGCGTTGAGTTACTCGCGTGGCGGAAAATCTGCGCGTTCAGCTCAGATGAGGACTGTGTCTTCGCCAGGGAGCGGGCCTTTGGCAAGCTTCCGGTCTGGCTGGACAGTCTGCGAACGAAGGTTCTGCAACCTGCGTCGAGGAATGCGAGGCTTACAAAGCGGGTGGGCTGGCATACCTTCAGGCATACCTACCATCGAGCGGTACGGGCTGCTGTAAAATTTCTGTCTTGCAGGGACCAATTCGCCCGTCGAGTCATGTTAACTCGACGAGCGGCTTAGATCACAACCTCTCACGAAGACTCTCGATGCACCGAGCATAACCGTGTTCAAACACTCACGTTCGGAGCCAATTTTCAGTGGAGAGGGCGCAATTTTCTTTGCGATTGTGTCAGGTTTAGAAGAAGCCCATGGCATTGGGGCTGTAGCTGATGAGCTGATTCTTTGTCTGTTGATAGTGGTCGAGCATCATCTTGTGATTCTCGCGGCCGATGCCGGACTGCTTGTATCCTCCG
>Ga0097683_1003822_pt1 | contig 10896 bp, 14 predicted proteins | sample ThiBio_1000_plan_2_FD_72846 | JGI IMG/M metagenome (GOLD analysis project Ga0097683, IMG submission 72846) | Wastewater bioreactor microbial communities from Cape Town, South Africa - Thiocy_cont_1000_plan - 1398105538256 (version 2) (version 2) ...
ATCTATCTATCTATCTATCTATCTATCTATCTATCTATCTATCTATCTATCTATCTATCTATCTATCTATCTATCTATCTATCTATCTATCTATCGTGATCTATCTATCGTGATCTATCGATGAATACTCACACAACACACCCAACAGACTCCGAAGCACACTGGCCAATGCACCGATCGGCACTCCGACAGCTCATTCGTTTGCGCAACTGAAGACTCAGCTCGATGTACAGCTCCACAGCTTCAACGAGAGCATCGAAACGAGCTCGCTCTATCAGCCCGATGACAATGCCTCTGTCTTGACGCGGCTGCGCGAGGTGGCGCTGAGCTTCATGCGCACGCCGTACACCTTGATGGACCGCACCACGTCTCGCAGCTTGGTCGAGACCGTCAAGCAGATGATCCATGGCACTCCGCCTCCGTCGTCCGAGGAGCTGCCATTCACGATTCAGCTCTTGTTCATTCTCTCGGCGTGCACTCGACGCGGAGAGCTTGCTGTACGCCATCGACCACGCAAGCCAAGCCAAGCCAAGCCAACCGCGTCGGCCTATCTAACTCGATCATGTGGACCGGTAATGACTTGCAGAAAGCCATCGAGGACTACAACGAAACGATGCTGAGTGAGATGAATTCGATCAAGCAACGACGTCAGGAGGAGCTGCAGCCCGTCACGGTATGCTTGCCCGTTGCTTCACACACTGAGCTCGAGGATGCTCTATATTGTAGCGTCTCTGACACTCTCTCCGAATGTATCACTTGAACCTGGCAGTCACCCTCGTTGCCGCTATCGCCAGGCGAAGTTCCTCTGGCACAGATTCCATCGTTGGATCTCTCGGACTTACGAAGAAAGGTGACCGATCGCGAGTCGGCTCGCGCGCCCACAGCGCCACGTCCCGATAGTGCATCGAGCTGCGACGAAAACTCGCCTGCCGCTCGCTCGATGGCACTCGACGAGGCTGAGATCTTGAACTCGATTCCGTCGCTCGCAAACTACAGCACGAGCGACACCGAGAACATTCAACTGCGCAAAGGAGCTCGACGAACCAAGAAGCGACGCTCCTGCTCGTTCAACAAGACCTTGCTCACGAACGATGAGCTCAAGCCCATCATGTACGATTGCCACATCCATGAATGATCGCTTACTTGCTCGCGTGCATCTGGCAGACATTCTAATATTGCTCGTTCTCGCGGCATCGATTTTTAGTTGTCGCATTTGTGAAGTCGAGGTGCCGTCGCATTTGCTGTCACACCACTCCAAGTTGTGCGTCACTCGTAACCGCTACGAGATTCGCTGCCTCGAGAATGGCTACAAACTTGAACGGGTACCAACGTTGGAGGCACGCGCAGAGTTCTCGTTCTCACTCAATGATTCTGACGACGACCTTCGTTGCGATTCAATGCGTTTCGATGCGATAGGCTGCCATCTCGATGCTGCACCAGATTGACAACTTTACGGCGCCCGAGCTGCCGTACGTGCAACATTTGCTCGATTGCATCGATGAGAGTCTCAAGTGCGAGGCCGATTCGTCTTCGCGACGATTGTGCGACAAGATCCTCGTGCGTATCGACGAGATTACCAAGCTGCTCGAGGCGACTCCCAGTACGGGCAACAATAGCAAGAACGACGACAAGTCCCCTGTGAGTGGCAAGTCGGTCACCATCTCGGTGGTTCGCAAGCGACCGTACCAACTCGTGTACTGGACTGAGCGGCTGTACAAGTTGGTGTCTCGTCGCAAGTTGGTCTTGCGCAACATTCAAGCGAGTACCGATCATTTTGCCTATCATCATCAAACAAGAGTACGCTCTCTCTCTCTCTCTCTCTCTCTCGATTCTCGGACTCACAATCCAGCTCACTGACCATTCGACCGATTCTAGACCTTTCATGTACCGAAACTAGCGGATTTCAAGATTATCAAGCCAATTACACGAGGAGGATTTGCGTACGTCGTTGCATTCTTCGTGTATCAAGAGAGAGAACGAGGGCCGTGGCAACTCACCAACCACTATCTCGATGACCGACGACAGCCGCGTGTATCTTGCAAGCAAACTGGCAACGGGAGATATTTATGCCATCAAGGTGATGCGCAAGGAGGAGATGGTCGAGCGCAACCAAGTCGAGCATGTGATGGCCGAGCGCAACATCCTCGCCTCGACCAGTTGCCCCTATGTAGTGAGCCTGTACTATGCATTCCAAACTCGAGTACGCAACAACGCACACCACTCATTTCATCAACCTCTGCTAACTTGTGATGCTTCTTCTGATCGTGTACCAATCAACCAACCAGGATAACTTGTGTTTGGTACGTTATTTGTGAGGACACAAGTTGGAGGAGGAGGAGGAGGGCAGGCTTCTAACATGGCACCCGCGTCCGCCACTCACTAGGCAATGGAATTTTTGAATGGTGGCGACTTGTTCTCGCTACTGAGTGAGCTCAATGCCTTGGACGAGAGCATCGCCAAGATTTACATTGCCGAGACGTTGCTGGCACTAGAGTATCTTCATTCGCACAACGTCATTCATCGCGGTACACTTGCGCTTTCAGCTGTCGATTCGTTGAGCCCGTTTGAGTGAAACAAGCGAGACACGGTCGAATCTGACGATCGCCACTCGTTCCCTCGCTCGCTCGCTCGCCTGTGTAGACTTGAAGCCAGACAACTTGCTGATCGCCAGTGACGGCCACTTGAAGCTGACCGACTTTGGCCTGTCACATATTGGACTTCACAGTACGTGCACCACACAAGACACACGGGCAGAGGCTCCAATCGGCACACGAGCTCACGATGGAATGTGTGGCACGGCACGGCATGGTGTACAGAACAAGCCAACGGCATGTTCTCGAAGCAACGCAATCGGCGCTTCATTCGACGCGGGCCGAGCTCGGTCGCAGTACCGGGCCGCAAGCTGCTCAACACTCGCTCGGGCGATCGGCTTGCAGCGTTGCAGTCGTTCCAGCGAAAGAGCTCTCCACGCGCGTTTGATCTCGAGCACTACAGCGAGGCAGATCTCATGGGCTCGAATCCCAACTACAACGACCTCTCGCCGATACGACCGAATCCCTTTCACACGATTGCCGAGAGCGTCCCGCTTCTGTCACCAAAGAAGCAGCCGTCGCATAGTGTGCTCTTGAACGAGCTCGAAGAGGAGGACGAGCCCGTCGTACTGCTCGGCGATTCTCCACCGCTCAACGAGCGCGATCCTCCAACTCTGCCTTCCTCGCAGTTGGAGACTGTTCATGTCGTTGGTGTACGTGTTGATACACACCACACACCACACTCGTGCGGGTTCAAGCTCGGAGGAGCGAGACGGCAATAACTGATAACGGGAGCGCAATGTACCCAGACACCGGACTATCTAGCTCCAGAGGTTTTGCTGGGCCTCGAACACGATGAGACAGTGGATTATTGGGCTCTTGGCGTGACGTTGTTTGAGGTTCGTTGTGACGAGCACATTGGCCACTCCACTCGATCCATCGAACATATGAATTCACTCGCTCACCACCAATCGGAACAGCTCTTGACCGGCATCACACCATTCTACGATGAAGAGATCTCCGCCATTGCACAACGAATCCTTCAAGGAGTTGACTGTACGTTGTTGACATGGTTTCTTCAGTTGACTCGATTGCTTCGTGGTTAATGGCGTGCGTATGGCGGCGGTGCTACAGCGATTCCTTGGGACGAGATTGGCGAGGATATCATGTCAGCCGAGGCGCAGGACCTCATTCGTGGGCTGCTGCACGAGAACCCCAAGGAGCGGCTCGGAGCACGTGGGGCGGCGAGTGTCAAGGCGCATCGGTTCTTTGCGGGCATCGACTGGAGCACGCTGCGCGAACAGCCGGCGCCATTCATACCTGCAGCGAGCGAGCTCGACACGAGCCAGTTCGAGGCTCGCCAGCACAACTGGCCCATGGGCGAGGACCAGTTCTTGACCGAGCAGGCGACGCCTCGAGTGTCCCACCAAGCAGCGCCCGAGGAGCGCACAAAGGGCCGCCATCGCGCAGGCAGTGCGCCGCCGCTCTCGTTCGAGGCCTCGGGCCCCGGCGGTCCGATCCATGCGCCGTCGTCGGCCGAGGACATTCGCAAGATGCGCGATCTGCTGGGTAAGCAGCTTCGCGAGCGTCAAGTGCAACAGAGCGACGTCTTTGCGCAGTTTTGGTGCATTCACGGCCAGAACCTGCATGCCAAGAACATGGCGATACTCGCCAAGATTCAGACCGAACAACAACAAGAACAAGAACAGCAACAACTGCAGCAGCAACAACAGACGGCCGATGCCGCATCGCCCTCGGTGTCGGACTCGCAGTGATGCCTACGTGACCCAATCAATGTGACTGTAATTGTACCTTGTAACCGTACCTTGTAATGAGAGCGTCTGAACAGCAACAACTAACTGGTGCCGCCATTCATTCTCCATTCGCCCTCACCAACACCACACCACCACCACTCTCTCGAGGTGACTTACTGTTCTTTCGTGTTGAAGAGAATGGACAAACGATCGCCCGAGGTCGAGCTGGTGATTCGCAATCGTAGCAAGGAGCTCGGACCCATGCGGCCGACAGGCGTCGCAGCGTGGGACGACGTGATCGCGGTCACGGACGTGCTGCGCCACTCGGTGCGCGTGTTCTCGGCTCTCGACGGCTCGCTGGTGCGCGAGTACGGCCACGGTCTCCTCAAGTTCCCGTACGCGGTCGGCGTGCTGGACAACAAGCTGTACTGCGCCGACGCCGGGCGCTCGCGCATCGTGGTGTTTGCACGCGACACTGGCGCCTTGCTGTTCAGCCTCGAGCGTGAGTTCTCGAATCCGACGGCGCTGGCGATCGACCATCGACGACGACAGCTGCTCGTGGCCGACACCAATCGCCACCGAATCCAGGTGCTGTCGAGCGACGGCGCACCATTGCTCGAGTTCGGCAGGTGTGGCGATCGGTGCGGCGAGCTGTATGCTCCGAGCGGCGTGGCCGTGCTGGCCGACGGTCGCATCGTCGTGGCCGACTCCTCGAACGACCGAGTGCAGGTGTTCTCGAGCAACGGCGAGTTCCTCTACACGCTGCTGCACGCCTTTTATCGGCCGCGAGGCGTGTGGGTCGATCACCAGGATCGCATCCTGGTCGCCGATATGGCACACAACAGCATCGTGGCGTTCGCGTCCGATGGAACGTACCTCGACAGCTACGGCAAAGGACGCGGCTACTTCCAGCTGCCGTTCGCCGTCACATCCGACGCACAAGGACGCGTGATCGTCGCCGATACGAGCCACGGTTGCGTGCAGGTGATTGGCGCAGCGAGGTGGCTGCCCGAGATGTGGCGGCCGGAACTACACGCCTTGGCGAGCGAGGACGTCAAGCGAGTGGTGCTCGTCGTGACGATGGTGCGCTCGCTGGAACACACGGCGGCCATCTCGCTGCTGCCGAACGAACTGTTGTTCGAGATCTTCTCATGGTTGTAATAACGAGTATTGAATTGGTTGCAGGTATTGAGTTGGTTGATTGGCGAGAATCAATGGGATGGATATGAGGAGTACTACGAGTAGCAGTATCGAGATTCAATGGGATGGAAATGAGGAGTACTACGAGTTGCAGTATCGAGATTCAATGGATTGGATATGAGGAGTACTATGAGTTGCAGTAGTGAGATTCAATGGCTTGGATATGAGGAGTACTATGAGTTGCAGTAGTGAGATTCAATGGATTGTATATGAGGAGTACTATGAGTTGCAGTATCGAGATTCAATGGGATGGATATGAGGAGTTCTACGAGTTGCAGTGGTGAGATTCAATGGGTTCGATATGAGGAGTTCTACGAGTTGCAGTATCGAGATTCAATGGATTCGAAATGAGGAGTACTACGAGTTGCAGTAGCGAGAATCAATGGATTGGATATGAGGAGTTCTACGAGTTGCAGTAGTGAGATTCAATGGGTTCGATATGAGGAATACTACGAGTTGCAGTAGTGAGATTCAATGGCTTGGATATGAGGAATACTACGAGTTGCAGTATCGAGATTCACACAGGCGAAGGGCGCGAAACGGCAGCGATTGCAATAGAGGGCTCTAGCGGAGCCTTACGTCGACTTTGCCGCAGCGCGTGATTTCGCTCCTCTACTCGAACAACGGGAGCTCCTCTTGTGGGGCGGCTCCTTTTTCCTTCTCTTCTTCGCCCTTTGTTGTTGGCTGCCGCTGCCGCTGCTCCTCAGCATCCTCAGCATCACAGGCCCACTCTCTCTCTCTCTCTCACACACAAACACGCGGACCCTACTCGCATAGACCCACTCAAGCCTGTGTTGTCTCTTGACCTCTCTCTCTCGACCTCGACCTCTCGCTGTACGTATCACCAGGAGCGTATCGGCAGCAGTGTGTTCGTTGGTGCTGATCGTATCTCGATCGATCTCTCGATCTCTCGCTCGATTATCGTACTGCCACCGACCTCGTACCGACCGACTGTAGTACCTCGCGGCACGCCTCAGCAACACCTCTCTTGCTTCGAGTCGGCAGCGTGTGAGGAGGCGAGCGAGTCGTGAGCGTGGGAGTGAGTGAGCGAGAGCGAGCGGTCTCTCTCTCGCGCGCGTATCTGCTTCATCGGTATCTTCGATATCCTATCGATACCAAGACCGCGTCGTCGAGCCACGCATCTTCATCTGCTGCTGCTGCACCATCGATAGATGGCCACCACCACCGACGTTGCTTCCGAAGCGAAGCCCACACCGACGGCAGCACCCTCGGCTGCCGCCGTCGCCAGTGCCGCCGTTCCTCCTGCGCGAGTTCTTGGTACGGTGTTCGCACCCGAACGCCGCCTCGGCAGCGTGCATCGGCTTTACGCGTGCTCGCGACTCACTCTCCTCGACGTCTTGCCGTGCGTGTGTGTGTGTGCCGTGCCAACAGAGGGCCCCGAGCTCGAGAATGCTCTCCTGCGGCAGATCGAGTATTACTTCTCGCCGCAGAACCTGACACACGATCGATATTTATTGTCTCAGATGGACCCCGAGACCTACGTGCTGATAGAGGTCATCGCCAACTTCCACAAGGTCAAGTTGCTCTCGACCGACCTCTCGTTCATCACGTCGGTGCTGCAAAAGTCGACCGCCTTGCAACTCGACGAGTCGCGCACCAAAGTACGCGCCGCCGTGCGCCAGCAGCGCACGACCGTCGTGCTGCGTGATATGCCCGCCACGACTACGGCTCAGGTATCCTACTCTCTTCTCCGCGCTCTCTCTCTCTCTCTCTCTCTCTGTCTGTCTGTCTCTCGCGGGGCTGCTTGCGTTGTGTCGAGGTCGAGAGAGCTCAGTACTAACTCGCGAGAGCGACACGTGTCATAGAAACTACGAACGCTCTTCGAGGCGTCTCCGTTCAAGACCATCTCCAACATCACGGCCGAGATCCAAAACTGTTGGTTCATCGTGTTCGACTCGGAGGACGAGGCGCGAGAGGCCGTCTTGTGGGTACGAGGCCAGACGCTCGACGACCAACCGATCCACGCGCGCTTGAAGGCCGAAAACGCCTTCCGCAGGTACGCATCACGAGCACCACTAGCACCACGTGCTCTCTCTCTCTCTTGCTCCTGCCCGCTCTCGTTCTGATTCTCACTTGGTGGTGGTGGCAGCTACTATCAACCTCCGCCCGAGGCCGTGGCTCCGCTGCTTCCAGTGTACGGCAGCCAGGTGCAAGGCGTTCCTCCGTACCCGATCGGCGTTCGGTATGGCGGTTACAACAACTGGGACCCGTCGCAACAACAGCAACACGACGGAGCCCACTACGGCAGCGGAAGCCGTGATACACGGCGAGGAAGCGGCAGTGGCAGCTCCGGCGGTAGCGGCGGTGGCGGCAGTGGGAGTGGAAGCAACTCTTCACGCTACCCGCGCCAGCCACGAAAGGAGTACAGGAAGCGTACGTCTCTCGCTCGCTCGCTCTCGTTGGTTGTATGCCGTCGCGTAGCCTGATTGGATTTGGTGATTGGGGGTTTGCAGCATCGGACAGCACATCGCCGACCATTTCGGGTATCGAGGGTGTGCCGCCGAGCAACGCCCAGCAGCAGATGCACTCCGCTGGCGGCTCGAGGTCCGGTGGCAGTGCCGGAGGCAACTCCGACGACCGACGCCACAAGCGTGCCGGAGGCAGCAGCGGTGGTGGAAGCGGTGGTAGTGGCGGTGGTGGCAGCGGCAGCGGCGGCGCGCGCAAGCGTTCCGGCAGTGCCAAGAAGTCGGCCGCTGCGCTGCAGCTCGGTCCTTCGCACTTTCCACCACTGCCAAAGACTGCCTCCAAGTCCGGAGGAGGTTACTCGAGCGGTACGTACCCAAGCCGCTCCCTCGCACTCTCGCAAACAGCCACTTCTCACCGCTGACTGGCGTTCAACCACCGAGCAGACTACAAAAAGTACTCCAAGTCCGATATCGTAAAGATTGCGCAAGGCCTTCAGGACTCGAAGCCCGACTTCCCATCGGGCACCACGGTCGTGCAGGAGACGCCGTACGCCAAGCTCGAGTCGGAGCTCGTCACGTCTCTACCGCAGCCTACTACCGCCGCTGCAGTGGTTGCTGCCAGTGTCGCCGCTGCTGCTGCTGCGGCCGCGGCCGCCGCTGCCGCTGCCGCTGCGGCCCCTGCTCCGGCTGCCACGAGCCACTCGTCTCACCAACCGCGCACACGTAACCAACACCACAAGCAACACTCTCCTTCGGCATCCGCTGCGGCGGCCGCTGCTCCCGCGAGCTCACCAGCGGCTGCTGCTCCTGCTCCGGCTTCAGCTGCTGCTCCTGCTCCGGCTTCAGCTGCTGCTCCTGCTCCGGCGCAGACCGTTCCCGCCTCGGAGGCAGTTGCTGTTCCGGCGACGACGCCTGCGCCAGTGGCTGCCGCAAGCTCCGGCGGTGAGCCTCAGCGCACGCTCTCGGCCGAGGCGGCTCCGAGCAAAGAGACGACCGAACATGCAGCAGCAGCCGCTGCCGCAGCAACGCCGTCCGCCTCCAAGTCGGCATCGCCACAGCCTCGCTCGTCGAAACCCACTTGGGCGCAGATCGCTCAACAGAACAAGGCTGAGAAGCCGGCCTCGCCACCTGTTGCTGCTGCAGCGGCGGCAGCTGGAGCGCCTACTCCCGCTCCCGCAGCGGCGGCATCTCCGCCCACACACGGCACCGCCGCTGCTCATTCGACCAAGATCGCAAAGGCTGCTTCTCCCAAGCCCGAGAAAAGCGATCCGTAAGAGCTCGCCATTCACTTGCTCGACGCCATCACGAGCGTCGTCGACATCACGACACATCGCACCACTCAACAACCCTGCGCTAGTACTCTCTCTCTCTCTCTCTCTCTCTCTCTCTCTCTCTCTCTCTCTCTCGTCTCGCTATCCTTGCGCGTACCAACCCACTTGTGCTTCGGCACGAGTAACAGTTTTGTCATCGTCTGCGCGCGTTGCATTTCTTTCCCTCACTAGTGCTCTTGCTCTAGTCAGTCATCTCTTTCTCTTAGCCTTCTCGCTCTCACTCGTATCCTCTTCTTCTTTCGCGTATCACCATAACCTATCATCGAGTCATCGTCGTACATTTTTTACCCCCTGCGCTTACTCCACTCTACATTCTAGCGTAGATTGATAGATTGATCGATAGATAGATCCAGCTTGTCATTCTCACTTTCGTACTTTCATATCTCTCTCTCTCTCTCTCTCTCTCTCTCTCTCTTGTCACCTCGCGTCCGTCCTTCTTCCGTGTGTTATCGCATTCTTCCATTCTATTTTGTCATCGAATTCTTGGTTCGTACCCGTTGTACCACCGAGTTCAAGAGCGAGGCCCCAGGCAATACCTGGCTGGCCCTCTCGCCCCATCCACCCACACACGCACATACACCTTCGTTGTCTTGCTTCTGCCTGCCTATCTATCTGTCTATCTGTTTGTATGTCTGTTGGACATGCCGGCAAAGATCTTACGCCGCTCCGCCCTCTCTCTATTCTGCTCCCTTCCCTTGCTTTGATAACACCATCGCTCGCCTCTACGTTCTTATTTCTAGCATCCGTCGACCACATGTACTATGTTATTCTCTCTTAGTCTAAGCGCCAAACACAACAACAACAACAAACCCAGTAAACGTCGCTATCGCCCAAACCACGCAGCAAGAGTGTTGTGCTGGGCTTGTTTGGATTTGTTTGATGTTGTAGTAGTGATACACAATGCAATGGGAGCAAGAGCGGGGTGATGTGGTGTGGTGAGGCGATAGATAGATAGATAGATGGCAATGATGATGCTGCACGATGAATGCTAAGTGCGAGGATTGTGATCAGCAGCAGAGATGTGTGTGAGAGAGAGATCGTGGCTGCGCGGCCAGCCCCACTGTCGGGAACTTGATCATGACGACGTAGAAGCCAGGCATTGGCGCCACAAGCGACAAGGATGCGTGTGATGCACTTAGTCCTCGAAGCTGTCGGTGCCGTCGGACTCGTCGCTCTCCTGCGCATGGCCATGATCATACGCATCCTCTTGCTGCACCTCCTCTTCGTCGTCGTGGTGGTGCTCATGAGACTCCTCGTCGTGGTACTCGTGGGCCTCCTCGTCGTGGTGGTGCTCATGAGACTCCTCGTCGTGGTGCTCATGAGACTCCTCGTCGTGGTGGTGCTCATGAGACTCCTCGTCGTGGTGGTGCTCATGAGACTCCTCGTCGTGGTGCTCGTGGGCCTCCTCGTGGTGCTCGTGGGCCTCCTCGTCGTGGTGGTGCTCGTAAGACTCCTCGTCGTGGTGCTCGTGGGCCTCCTCGTGGTGGTCGTGGGCATCCTCATGGTGCTCGTGGGCCTCCTCGTGGTGGTCGTGGGCCTCCTCGTGGTGCTCGTGAGCCTCCTCGTGGTGCTCGTGGGCCTCCTCGTGGTGCTCGTGGGCCTCCTCGTGGTGCTCGTGAGCCTCCTCGTGGTGCTCGTGGGCCTCCTCGTGGTG
>Ga0097683_1003849_pt1 | contig 10823 bp, 7 predicted proteins | sample ThiBio_1000_plan_2_FD_72846 | JGI IMG/M metagenome (GOLD analysis project Ga0097683, IMG submission 72846) | Wastewater bioreactor microbial communities from Cape Town, South Africa - Thiocy_cont_1000_plan - 1398105538256 (version 2) (version 2) ...
TTTTTACATTATACCTTCAATATAATGCTAATTTATAAATTTTACAAATGGATAGTTTAATATTAAATAACTTTGTTTGAACCATATTTTTCAATAGTTAGTAAGATCCATGAATTAGTAAGTTTGAATGATTTGAGTGTTGTTTTGAAGAAAATTTTGGATCGAGATCTTGAATCATTAAGTATACGTGAATAATCATTAGCGACATATTGTTTTAATATATCGAGTATATAATCAAAAGTATGATTATGATATACAATTAGTAAAAAATATATCAATAAATTTTCACCCAAGAGATTATCAAAAATATATTTTTGAGATATATAATGGAATAATTGATTATATGAAGATTGTAAAATATTTGAAAATTCAGAAAGATTGATTTCAGGATTATCTAATTTGAAAATGTCATTGATAAAATTAACCAATTCGTAACCGTCATTATCGTTGTCTTTATTTAAATTTAGATAAATTACTAAGAGTTGTATCAACATATAAGGATGCAGATATTGAAAAATTAAGAATTTTTGGGGAATATAATCAAATATATCATTAATTAGTTCAATATAAGTTATTGGATTAATATTTATACTATAAATATTATGTAAATATTTATCAATATAACGCACTAATTTTCTAGCGACCTGATCTGTTAATTCTTTTAACTGTAAAAAATCACTAGCAAAGAAAATTTGTGTAATATCGATTGATCTTAGATATGTTATAGGTACAAGATCATTATCTTCATTATACAAATAATTTAAACAATATTCCCATCCTAAACGTGTCATACCTACATCATCTAATACAATTATATCTTGATAAGATTCAGTGAATCCACCAAATAATAAACCATTTAAAGTGGGTGATTTAGATATAATTTCCTTATTTAGTTCGTATAATATGCCAAGATACAATATTTTTATATTGGAATTCTCATCTAATTTCCATAAATTAATTTGACTTGATACTGACCCTTGCCATGTGGTTAATATCAAATATCTATCAGCTTCACTTATTTCAGGAATATTCAAAGACAAATTAGAGTTATAGTTATTTAAATTTTTCATTTTATGAATCAATAATTGTTTTAATTATTAATTGTTTTAATTATTGATAATTGTTTTAATAATTATTTAATAATCTATTTTATTTTGTTTTGAATATTTTATATGTTGGTAGTGATTATAACTGGATATTAAAAATAATTTCGATAAAATTTATGTGGAAGGGTATTCAAATAATAAAATAACATCAGTATTGTTAAAAATAAAATTTACATAATATTTTGAATAATGTTATTAATTTTACATCGACCTTAAATTATAGTATTCCGTAATTGTAGAATAGAATTTCATAATTCGCATATACAAAATTTTGTTTAGCGGCTTAGTAAGTTATGAGAAGAAGTTATGAGAAGAAGTTAAGAAACGTTGGTGAAAATCTCATTTGAGAAATGTAATTATCTTTTTATTCAAAATGGTGTAAAAGATATAAGGATATGGTAATTATCTAGGTAATAGTATTACAAAACTTCCATAAGATAATATTTAAAATCAATATTGGTATTAGTGTTTTCGGTTAGATAATATTATTCCTAAAATCACTGATATTTCTTTGTATTTTATTCTTCTTGAATAAAAATTTTATATCGACTCATTTTATCAGTAAATTTATTCCAATACTTCAGAATATTAAACGCACTTGGTTCTGTAATTAAATATGAAATTTAAAATTTAATATGTGTAAATATAAATTTCTGATATGTTTTCTGATAATTTTGTCTTGTCACAGTTTAGAGAAAAATCGTCATATAATGACGATCAATTGATCAATATGTTTAGACAATGGTTGTCTTCATATAAAATAAATAAATATTCAGAAAACTATAATTACCCTAATTTTGACTATATTTCATATGCCTTAAATTTTATAAGAAACAATAGCATTAAACCAAATTTTCCTGATAAAATGAGAAAAAATTTTAATTTCAGACAATTTGTATTGGTTTGTAAAAATTCAGATATATTTAAAGATTATTCGGCTAAAATACTTATCATAGAGAAAAATTTGTGCAATTAATATCTTTTTTAAATAAAATAATAAATATTAGTATTTTATTTAGCTATTAAAAATATGACAGATAATTAGCATATTTTTATAGAATTAAAACAATTTAATAACCCAAATTAAAATTACCAAATGATTGCAAATATGTTTTAGATTTATTGCTCTCTTGAATATTCTCCATTCTGCTATATACTCTTTCAACAATATCAGAGAAATCATGGTACTTTGAAAAAATTTATTGAAAAATTAGTTAAATTCATTTCACATAAATTTTTCAATAAATTTTTTAAATTCTATTGAAATCGATATTTTGTGATTTAAAGTTAATTATTAGCTCATCGTTTTCAAATTTATTTTTTGACAACAGATAATCACTTACAGTGTGATAAAGATATTATAAACATCTGATAAATATATTATAAACATATGCTTTATCTATGTTAAGTAGCTCAGTCGGTATTTTGTTCTTTATAATATTCTTTTCTTTAGGTTGTTTTATGATTTTATTTTCACAATTACTCGCAATTTGAGCTGTATTCACATGTCTCTACTTTCGAGTATTATGTTGGCTACAAAATTTTGCTTTAACCGTTTCGTTAATTGCTATACATATTGATCTAAAATATATTTTAGATCAATATTAGCGCACATAAAATTCACAAATCAATAAATTAACAAATTCATATTTTCATAACTAAGTGTGTTTAATGTAATTTATTATATGAATAAATTACATTAAACACACATTAAAAATACAAATAATAAATTAATGTTTAATATTAGGTGTACTATTTTAGTGTTTAAGTGTTTAATATTCGGTGTTCTATTTAAGATTATAATATTTTATATAAAAGGAAAATAGAACGACTATTATACTTAGGGTTATGATTTATGTTAAGGGATATTCAAAGAATATTCAAAGTAATAAAGATTCAATACATGATAAGTTATTATTTATTTTGAACAGATATTTATTCTAAAACTGTAAAGCGATTATTTTTTATACATGAAGAGATAAAGATTTAAATACTTGGGATAATAATCGAGTTTATGAGATGGACAAAACATGAATATATATTAATTGAGAATTATATGTAAAATGTTTTATGAACTCTGTTAATTCGAATAATATCCCTTGAACATAAATAATAATCCTTCAAGCATTCGAATAATATCTGTTCAAAATAAATAATTACTCTTCAAGTACGCAATCTTTCTTTAAATATTTACCTGTTAAAATATAATAAATCTCTTTATGCAATGAAATAATTGTCTCTTCATACATAAGAATAAATCTATATCCCTGTGCTGGAATATTATTCTGTTTGTACAATCAAATAATTATTTTATGATGTATTCGAATATTTTTTCCTTCCAGTGTCCTAATAATTCTCTGTTTGTGTATTCGAATATTCTCTCTTCAATCATAGCAAGTAATATCTGTTCAAATTTTTTAGTCTAGGTATCATAATAACTCTTCGAGTTTTTTAATTGTATAATACTCACTTTCTCTTTATTAATTATATACTTATTAACGCTTATTAATACTTGTGTTTAAGTATAATAATTATTATTTCTTTATATTTTCCTTATATTCTATCCTATAATAATGAATAAAAATATAATTGAATAGTCTAAAATAAGATTTTCACCAACGTATCTTCTTCAAGGTTTCAAAGAAACCGAGCTAGGTTTTCGTAGAAAACCATGAACTTCTTCTCAAAACTTACTAAGCTCTTAAATAAAATTTTGTTTATACGACATTATAAAATTTTATTTTAAGTTTAAGCAAGTCGTTAAATTAAAGTCAATTTAATATGAGTAATCGTATATTACTGGTATTACTTAGATGTAAAAAGGATTACTAATTGTATAAATATCAATTCTTCTCGTTAAATATCAGAATAATTATCTCTTCAAGTATGATTAATTCTCTTCAAGTATAAGAATTCTCAATAATTCTCTTTAAATATCAGAATTGTGATCTCTTCAAGTACAAGAATAATTATCTCTTCAAGTATAATAATAATTATCTCTTCAAGTCTCAGAATTGTGATCTCTCCAAGTCTCAGAATAATTATCTCTTCAAGTCTCAGAATTGTGATCTCCAAGTCTCGGAATAATTATCTCTTCAAGTCCCAGAATTGTGATCTCTCCAATATCATTATTATCTCTTCAGATGTGTAAATTGTATAAATCTTAATTCTTCTCTTCAAGCATTACAAGAATTATCTGTTAGAGTCTGTAAATTGTATAAATCTCAATTTTTGTCTTCAAATATAATAATTATCTCTTCAAGTTTATTTATCGTTGAATTCTCAATTCTTCTCATTATTTTGTAGAATAATTATCTAAGAATGTTATAGAATGCATAATTCTGCAGTTTTTGTATTATAACTATTGTCTATTGAAATTTATAAATTGTATCTAACATAAAAGAATTAATATTTAAAACAGATAATGGAATATATCAAAATGATTAAAATACCAAGAGAAAACAATTAAGAATCTATAAGATAATTATTATGACATTTGACGGACAAATTATCTCTTGGGTTGGCGATAAAATTTGGTTCAGTAAAAAATATCTTTTGGTTTATATTTATCGACACGAAAATTTTATCAATTGAGATAAAGTTACAGATGAATACTATCATTATATTGAATAGATATTAATAAAAGGTTCTTTTACCTAAAAAGGGTAAAAGAAGTAAAGGTATCCCGTTTGAAAACTTCTTTTGGAAAATAAAATAATTCAATTTTATTTACATAAAAAAATTCGAAAATAATTAAGTTAACCATAAATATTAACAAACCTGCCGAGATAAATATTAGGAAATAGGATGAGAAAAAAATAAAATGTTATAATATGATTAATATATTTGAAGAGATAATAATTAAGATGTTTAAAGAGAAGAATTGATATTTATACAATTTATAAGCGTGAAAGATAATAATTAAGATGTTTGAAGAGAAGAATTGATATTTATACAATTTATGAACTTGGAAAAGAAGAATTATAAATTGTAAAATTTATAAACTTGAAAGTTAATTATTCTGATACTTGAAGATAATAATTGAGAATTCACGATAAATAAACCCAAAGAGATATTTATTCTAATATGTAAAGAGAATATTTATTCGGATGTATGAATAGGGTAATACAATAAATAAATATGGGGGGGATAATTATATAATTTATAAACTTGAAGACACTATTACCCGAATGCTTTAAGAGAGAATTATTAGAATATCTCTTTAGATAAAAATTAGAATACAAAGAGAGTATTATTAGAATATCCAAAGAGATAATTATTCTGATACTCTAAGAGATAATTATCCCAACACTTGAAGAGAGATTTATTCGAATACTTGAAGAAATTTATTCGAATACTTAAATAGATAATTGTTTGAATCCTTGAACATGTAATTATTCTGATACTTGATATAATTGTTGTCAATTTTAAAGAGAGTAATTGTCCTGATATTTGATATAAACAATACAATAAATAAGTTTGAAAAGATAATTCTAATATTTAATGCTAATAATTGAGAACTTTACGATGAATAACTTGGAAAGATAATTATTCTCTTTGCGTATTCGAATAATTGAGAATTTTACGGTATACAGAGATAATTATTCAGATGCTTGATGAAAATAATTTAGAATTTAACAATAAATAAACTTGAAGAGATAATTATTATACAGAAAAATTAATGTGATTTATATTTTATTTAGTTATTGTAACGTTAAAGTATACACTTATATTAATGGAAAAATAATCAGTAATCTAAATTAAATTTGCCTAATGATTCCTAATATGTTTTGGATCATTTAACATATGCGAAAAGGATAATTTTAAACCTTAATTTATTATTTTTATTATCAAAAAATATAAACTTAATTCTATCAGGACAACTATTTCTGTATAGTTTATATTTGTCGCTCTTGCAAACATTCCATTTGATTATATATTCTCTACTATATTTGAAAAATCGTGATACTTTGCAAAAAAGCATTAAAGAAATTACTTAAATTTCTTTTCCCAATAAATCTTTTTATTCAAATTCGAGTTTTATAGTTATTTCACTTGATATAAAGTTAATTATTAATTTTTAATCTTAGAATCTATTTTTTGCTAACGTATAATCACCTATAATATGATAAAGATATGATTCATTAAATATTTTATATATTTTATCTATCTTCAGCAATTCAGCAGTTATCTTGTTGTTCGTAGAACACATTTCTTTAATTATTTTATGGTTTTATTTTCACAATTATTTGTAAACTAGGCTCAAATCATATACTCTCTTTTTTCGAACGCTATTTTAGCCACAAATTTTTCTATTTCTCCCTACTTTTTCCTTTTGATTTTATCCTTTGAATCAACGATTGTATATTAGTATATTAGTATATTAGTATATTAGTATATTAGTATATTAGTATATTAGTATATTAGTATATTAGTATATTAGTATATTAGTATATTAGTATAAAAAGTAGATAATATTTTTAATAAAAAGTAATATCTACTTTTAAAGATTTATGAATAATAAATAAAAATTATATAATAAATGTGGAAAAATATACCTTACTCGGACGTGAAATTCAAAAATTTTCATTCATATGAAATTTATGATTTGCATAGAGTTATTTTAATGCAATCGCCTGTTCTAGCTGCGAATTTCAGGTATGAAGATAATAAGACCGATTTAATAGAACTGGATGAAGAATATGATAAACAATCATGGGAAGATTTTTTGAATATATTATATGGATATTATGATCTTTTTATAAATAAAATGTCTACAAATTCATATATATTTGCTAATTTAAAAAATTTACTACCTTATATTCTTGATATAGAAATATCTGATGAAAATAAATTTTATTTGAGGGTGAAGTACTTAAAAGATTTTAAACATTATAAAGGTTATGGTGTGAGCAATGTCTTACAAATTATTTATAGTGAACATGAGAATTTGGAAAGCGAATTATATATAAATAAGGATTATTATAATAGAATTATAAATTTATATGATACAAGCGAAAAATTAGGAACTGAATATATATCCAATTATATATTTGTTGATATAATTAGTGATATACTTGATAATAGTACAACTCAAGATCAAAAAATAGAAAAAATAGAGTATATAAATTCAACTAATAATTTATTAAGCAAAAATTTAATGAAAGAAATATTTATTAATATCAGCCTTGATAATGCTATCAAATTGTTCAACAATTTAAGGGAAAAGTTAGGTAACTATCCTTATACATATAGTAAGTTAGTAGATGAATTAGAAATTTATTTTTATAATTTAATAGATAATATTTCAAATATTTCAAATAAATTTGAAAACGATGAAAATATACAAATTGAGCCTATATTTGACAAGGATATTTATGGTATAGAAACTTTATTAGAATCAATATTAATTTTGAAAACAAAAGAGAAGCAGTTCGATAATATACTCAATTATTTATATCGAAATATAGAAAAAAATATTCACCAATATGACTATGAGACTTTACTACAGATTTACAATATTATACAAAAATATTCAACAGTTTATAAAACTGACGATACATATATTAAAAATTTATTTTTTAATGAATTAAACAAAAATGTAGATAAACTTATTGATGAAAATGATATTGAATTATTACAATATTCAATTAAATGGTACACTATTCCAATGCCAATAGCAAATAAAATAAATATTTATTTGAGTAATCAACACAGTATATAGTTATTTTAGTCTTCATATATTACCGTATATTATTATCTCATTTGTCTTAATATATTTGTCTCGTTATTTATTATACGACTTATAATATAGATTTATAAAATTATAAAAAATATGCTGCTAAAATAAATTTGTATAACCATAATTATTACACTATATTCCATAATTATTACACTATATTCCATATCTTGTTACCTAAATCGTATATAATTATGAAAATCAAAAATGAAATAAATCCTCTAAAAATACATCATATCGAAAAATTATTCACGGGATACTATATTGTATCGCGATGGTTCTTGGAATTATTGTAGGGATATGAAGAAATTATCGTTCAATAACAAAGATTAAATTTCTTCCTTAGAGGAAATAATTGATGAATATATTAATCTTTATGTGTGTAAATATTAATAAAGTTAGGTTGATTTTTTCTTACATCTTATATTATACTTAATCTAAAAAAATTAAGTATAATGTTAAATACTTCAATATTATACATTTATTTTAATTTTATAATTCGTATGTACAATTTTAATATAATTGTTTTAAGTTGTAATTCAAATATAAATAGAATAATAATATAACTTGTCAAAAAATAACATGAAAATTATGAGGAAGATTTCGATATGATTATGGGGGCTATTAATATATTATATAAAATTAATAGTGAAATATAATGTATTAGTATAGACTAATATTATATTTAATTATGGTAAATAAATTACATATCTGTATACTCAAAAATAAGCAAAATCATATATGAAACACCAAGTGTAAATTTTGATGAATTTTGCCAATAAATTTGTAAATAAAATGCCTATTGCTGCTAATTTTAAAGTGTTCACTGTTTATGAGGAACATACTTGGGAAAACGTTATGTTTGAGGTAAACGATTGGTTAGCTACTAATCCCAATTTAACCGTGGTAAATATGGCAACTGAAAGATACAATGAAATTTGGAAGTTGGACAAGGAAACAGGAGAAATAAATCACAGTTATGAAGAACATTTTGTAGTATATTATACTAAAATTGTATGATAAAGATTACATTAACTATTCATCAAGTTGTAAATATAAATATTTCTATATAGAAATATTTATCGATAGCATATTTAAAAAATATATAATTACTATTCAACCAATTTTTAATACCATCACCTTAATTGTATTCTTTTCGGGTATTTAGATAATTTTCTGTTGTATCTCCTTAATATTAATCGTATTCTCTCTAAGTTTCTTAATTATATTTCTTTGATATCTAATCCTTTCCTCGTCAAGTTTTTGGACTGTATTCTTCATATTTATATGTAATTTTCTTTACACAATCTCATTTTAATATTTTCATATATTACAATTTCAATTTCGATCGCTATCTTAATAGTATTCTCTTCAAGTTTATTTATCGTATAATTAAAAATTATTATATTGTTGCACGATAATTGTCTTTACGTATAATAAATATAATAAATATTTATTATCTTAGTATATAATTATCTTGATATATTTCTTGTATAAATGTAAAATATTCTGCTCAAGTATCCTATTTATCTTTACGTTCCACAATAATTTTCTCCTCACATATCAAATAATTCTCTGTTCAAGAATTAAAATTATCATCTCTTCATGTTTATTGTATAAAACTCAACAATTCTATTAAAGTATCAGTATAATTATCGTTTTCATGTTTGTTGTACAAGCTCAATAATTATATTTAAAGTATATGCAAGTCTCTTAATAATTATCCCTTCATGTATTCTAATAGTTCTCTCTTCGTGTATTCTAATAGTTCTCTCTTCGTGTATTCTAATAGTTCTCTCTTCGTGTATTCTCATAGTTCTCTCTTCGTGTATTCTCATAGTTCTCTCTTCGTGTATTCTCATAGTTCTCTCTTCGTGTATTCTCATAGTTCTCTTAATGATTATTAATTTAATAATTCTCAATTATATAGTTCTCTCCAAGTTTCTTAATTGTATAATTCTTAGTTCTTCTATTCGTATTCTTCAAGTATCTTAATAATTATCTTCTCTCCAAGTTTCTTAATTGTATGATTCTTAGTTCTTCTATTCGTATTCTTCAAGTATCTTAATAATTATCTTCTCTCCAAGTTTCTTAATTGTATGATTCTTAGTTCTTCTATTTGTATTCTTCAAGTATCTTAATAATTATCTTCTCTTCAAGTATCTTAATTGCATAATCCTCAATTATTCTATTCTTCTCTTCAAGTATCATAATATTTAACCTATATTCGAGTTTCCCGAATGTTTTCTGTTTACATTTCTCAATAGTGTTTTCTTCAGTTTCTCAACCGTATTCTCTACAAGTAACAGAATTATTATCTCTAGTTGCAAAATAATTATCTCATAAAGTATCTTGATCGTTTTCCCTTAAAGTAACAGAATTATTATTTCTTGGAACAACAGAGTATATATTCCTACAAATATAGTAATTTTTTCCCTTAAAGTATATTAATTATATTTCTTTTAAAGTATCCTGATAGTTTTCCTAAAGCAATATAATATTTTATCTCATCAAGTATCTAAGTCGTTATCTGTTCGAATATCTTAATCGTTATGTCTTCAAATTTTCTAATTGTTTTCTATTTAAGTGTCCTAATACTTATTTTTAAATGTCCCACTGATTATCTCTTCATAAAGTATCTTATTTAAAATATTAATAATCGGATCAAAGAATTAATATTTTAATTATGATGAGTATATATTAGTTATAAAGGTAAATTATTAGTTTAATAAAACAAAAATATTAAATAATTATATTATTATATTATTTAATATCTGTCAAGTCATAATATTATTTATATTTTTATAAAAATTTTCTATAAATAAGCTCGTCATATAGTTTTTTTTCTACCAAAAGTTTAATATTTGGTTCCATCAAATTATAGTCACCTCTATAAATAATATCTTGACCACCAGTATATTTTTCGATACATATACGTACATTCATTTCTCTTTCATCCTTTAATTTTGTTATCTCAA